>Ga0310811_10001854_pt1 | contig 26270 bp, 23 predicted proteins | sample YCmetagenome_FD_207642 | JGI IMG/M metagenome (GOLD analysis project Ga0310811, IMG submission 207642) | Soil microbial communities from experimental microcosm in Duke University, North Carolina, United States - YC | ecosystem: Engineered > Artificial ecosystem > Soil microcosm > Unclassified ... | reverse complement strand
GGCGGGGAGTAACGTGAAAGATTTTTATAACGGGAAGACTTTTGGTGGCGTGAAGAAAAAACGCGTGTGAGACGCATTTTTCTTACATCGGGCAAGGATCTTACATCTTAATTTTCCGGCCGAGACGCGAAGCGGGGGGCGCACCGTTACGGTGCGCCCCCCGTCGGCGTCAGGGCGGCCTACGCCGCCGCTACATCCTTCAAGAAGCTCGCTACCGCGTCGTTGAATAGCTGCGGTGTCTCCCAGTACATCGAATGGGGCGCGTTCTTCACTATCTCCACGCGGGCCCCAGGGAGCAGTTCACCCGCGCGGCGCACTGTAGCCTCCGACAGCACCGCATCCTTTTCGCCCGCCAGCAGCATGAGCGGGAACGGTGCCCGCGCAAGTTCCTCGACCGTTGGGCCGTCGGAGTTCAGGTTCCTCAGGTCCTGCATTTTGGCCGTGTTGAACGTGCCCATCTGGCGGAACAAGAACGCCATGTCCGGGCGCTGAACGCGAAATTCCGGCGTCAGCAGGCGGTCAAGGACCGGTAGCTTCTCCGCGACCGCGCGGTCGGCCTTGACCAGCGCGGTCAATTCCTCGTGCCGGAGTCCGCCAAGCGAATGGGCCAGGATCACGCCGGAGGCGCGGTCGGGCCTGTTCAGCGCGGCCCGCAGTGCCGCCGCCGCGCCGATCGACTGGCCGACCAGGACCGCCTTCGCTGGGCCGCCGTCAGCCGCGACTGCGTCGAGGACCGCGATGATATCGCCGGGGAAGTTGCGGGCGTCGTGGTCGGCTTCCCAGCGGGAGTTGCCGAAGCCGCGCAAGTCGATGGTGATCACGGTGTACGACGGCGATAGCGCGGCGACCTGCTGCCACCAGGCGGCGTGATGGCCGCCCGAGCCGTGCACGAACAGCACGGCGGGGCCGGCGCCGTGGGTCTCGTAGTAGATCTTCGCGTCGCCGGAAAGCGCGTAAGGCATTGGTGCGGTTACCGCCCCTCAAGGGAGGCGAGCTCGTCCCGCGCCTCTTCCGCCGAGATGGCCCCGCCCCCGGCAGCGCCTCCCGCCGCGCCCTCCGCCGCGGCAGGCGCGGCGGACTTCTGCGGCACCGGCGGGTACGGCCGCCGGGCATGGAAGACCAGCTCGATCATGGTGTGGTCAGGGTCGTGGATGTAGCAGAACTGGGAGTTGTTCTCCGGCCGGGTGATAACCCGGGTGTGCCGGATGCCCAGCTCGTCCAGGTGCGCAAGGAACCCCTCCCAGTCCTCCACCTCCATCGCGAAGTGGTAGGGGGCCATCCGGTCCATTTCCTCAACCGGGGTGAAGTGCAGGTCGAACGCACCCGTGGTCATCAGCACGACCTTGGTATTCGACTTCGGCTTGATGTACTTCATCCCGAAGACCTTCGAGTACCACTCAATGGTCCGCTCGGGGTTCGTCGTCGGGAAGTTGACGTGATGGATATAGGCAGGCTTCTTGCTCATGACTCCTCCAAGTTTTCCGGCTCCGCAATGACGGGATTCGTCAGCGTCCCCACCCCGTCGATCGTGATCTCAACGACCTGCCCGGGCAGCACGGTCGCCGTCTCGTCGGTTCCCAGCCAGACCACGTCGCCCGGGGAAAGCGTGATATAGCGAGAAATCGCAGATATGTAGGCATAGGGCCCGAACAGCAGGTCCCCAGTCGGGAACGACGCCTGCACCGCCCCGTCCACCAGGACCGAGGTAGTCGACGCGAGCGGGTCCACCTCGTCCGAGGTAACGATGAACGGCCCCATCGGCTTGAACGTGTCACTGTTCTTGCACCGCCAGAAGGTCCGGTCGGACCGCTGCCAGCCCCGGACGCTGACGTCGTTCCCGATCGTCCACCCGAAGATCCCGTCCTGCGCTTCCGCCGCGGTCACGTGGCGCAGCGGCCGCCCGATCACCGCGACCAGCTCCCCCTCCGCGACCAGCGGCTCGTCGCAGTCCGACGGCCGGATGATCGGCGCCAGGTGCCCAGTCAGCGCGCTGTTCGCACGGTACCCGATCTCCGGCCGCTCCGGCACTGGACTCCCGGGGGAGCCCTGGGGCCCCCGCGGACCCCCCGCCGTGTGCCCGCCGTAGGCCGCCCGCTCCGCGTGCGCGCGGTAGTTGAGCCCCGCGCAGAAGAACGTATTGGGGGTCACCGGTGGTAGGAGTCGCAGGTCGGCGACAGGTATCCGCCGGTCCCCTTTCTCGTAAGCCCCGAACGGGTTCCCAGTGACTGTGGTAGCCACCCCATCTTCGACGATTCCGAATACCGGAGTCCCGGAGTCATCGAACCGGCACCAGGTTGTCATGGCTTGAGCTTGTGGGAGACGCGCTTGGTCACCAGGAACCCCTCAAGTCCCTCCGGGCCGCCCTCCCGGCCGTAGCCGCTCTCCTTGAAACCGCCAGAGGGCGCCTGCGGGACCGAGCCGCTGCAGTGGTTGATGGACAGAATGCCCGCCTCGTAGCCCGCGATCAGCTTCTCGGCGGTCGCGGCCGAGTCGGTGTACGCGTAGGCGGCGAGCCCGTAGGGCAGCGAGTTGGCGAGTTCGATGGCCTCGTCCAGGTCGTCGAACGCGGCCACCGGCGCGACCGGGCCGAACGGCTCGTCATGCAGGATCGCCGCGCTCGCAGGCACGTCGGTCAGCACGGTCGGCTGGTAGAAGTAGCCCTTGCCCGCGATCGGCTGGCCGCCGGTGGCGACCTGGGCGCCGGCGCTGACCGCATCCTCGATGAGCTTCTGCACGGCGGCCAGCCGCCGGTGGCTGACCATCGGCCCCATCTGCACGCCCGGCTCCAGGCCGTTGCCGACCTTGATCGCGGCCATCGCCGCGGTGAAGGCCTCGGTGAACGCGTCGTATACCCGCCGGTCGACCAGGAACCTGCTCGGCGACGTGCACACCTGGCCGGCGTTGACGATCTTCGCGCGGACCGCAGTCGTCGCGGCCTTGACCGGATCGGTGTCGGCGCAGACGATGACCGGCGCGTGCCCGCCCAGTTCCATGTGGGCCGGCTTCATGGCACTGGCGGCAAGGCCGGCCAGGTGCTTGCCGACCGGCACAGAGCCGGTGAACGCGATGAACCTGATGGCCGGGTCGGGGATGACCTTGCGGGAGATCTCGTCCGGCACGCCGAACAGCACGTTCAGCACGCCAGCGGGCAGCCCCGCGTCCTCGAAGGCCTTCGCGATCAGGGAGACCGTGCCCGGCACCTCCTCGGACGGCTTGATCACGATGGAGCAGCCGGCGGCGAGCGCCGCCGAGATCTTCCGCATCGGGCCGCCGGCGGGGAAGTTCCACGGCACGAACGCGCCGACCGGACCGACTGGGACCGTCCTGACGGAGAGGATCTCGTCCGGCCCGCTCGGGATGATCCGCCCGTAGGCGCGGCGCCCTTCCTCGGTGTTCCACTGCAACCCGGTGGCCGCCCGGTGCACCTCGCCAGCTGCCTCCGCGAGCGGCTTGCCCTCTTCAAGGGTCATCACCCGGCCGATCTCGTCCGCCCGCTGGTGCAGCAACGCCGCGGCCTTAAGCAAGATCCCGGACCGGAAGTCAGGCCCGGCATCCCGCCACTTCGGGAAGGCCGCCCTGGCCGCCGCGATGGCGGCATCGATGTCGGACGCCTCAGCGAACGGGACCCGGCCGATGACCTCCTCGGTCGCGGGGTTGACGACGTCGTCGCCGCGCCCGCCGCCCCCGTCCGTCCACTGCCCGTCAATGTAGAGCTTGATTTCGGGGTACTCGGGGCTCATCGGTGATCTCCGTCCTTCCCATCTCGCTCCAGCCGCAGTGTCCAGATGGTGTGCGGCGGGGTTTCCTCGTAGTCGTTGGGGCCGTAGTTCTCGTCGACCCGGTCCATGTCGGCGGCGAACTCGACCCGCCCGCCGCATGGCGCGTGGATAAAGCGGAAGATGTTCGACCCCACGGTGTGCCTGCCGAGCCGCCTGGCCTCGTGCCAGCCTTTCTCGATCATGTCGTTGGCCCCGACGATGACCTCGTCGACCCGTGCGACCTCGAACGCGCAGTGGTTGATCCCGTTCTTGTCGGGCCGGTGGCAGAGCAGCATCGTGTGATGGTCGGTGTCACCGGGGGCGCGCATGAACACGCCGACCTTGGCGACCCGGTCGGTCGGCACGAAGCCGAGGCGGTCGGTGTAGAAAGCGACCGCCTCCTCCTTGCCGGCCTTGACGATGTCGAGGGCCACGTGGCACAGCCGCAGCGGCCGGACCCGGCCAGGGTGGCTCATCGGCTCGTTCCACCGGTTGATGTTCCCGCTCCGGTTGCTGCCGGGGAACCTCGTCTTCCCGGTGGCTGGCTGGCTGACCGCGAGGCCGACGCCGAACCCGGTCTCGTCGACGGTGTGCGCCACGCCGTCTGCGTCGGTGTAGATCGACCGGTCCGACAGCAGGTTCATGGCCAGCTTGTCGAGCGCCTCTTGGGAGTCGACGCCCCAGACGATCTCGCGCAGGCTCGGCCCGGGCTGCACCGCAGGCGGCAGGCTCGGGTCTTCGACGTCCCGTAGCTCGACCACCTGCCCGGTCTGCGTCGCGAACCGGGCCTCGCTCCCGCCTCCGTCCAGCGGCTCAAGACCGAAATCGGTGAAGAAGCGGATGCACTCGTCGAGGTCAGGGACGCCGTAGACGACCCGTTCCACGCGCATGACCGTCATTCCAGCGGTCTCCTAAACTGCTCAAAGGGCTTACTGGCTGGAAGCATAGATCCGTCGATCAAGCAGCAACCGAAGCCATAACTTGCACGTTCGGAGGACCAGTGGCTTGCCTTACGCGGATCGGACCGCGGCGAGCTTGGAGTGCTGTGCCTGCTGAGCGGGGGCCTGCTTGCGGAACCACTCCGAGACGAAGTCGAGGAAAAGCCGGACCCGGGCGGTTGTCTGGGTGCCGGGGGAGTGCAGCGCGTAGAGCGGCCGGTCTGGGACATCGAGGTCCGGGATGACGTCGACCAGGGTGCCGTCGGCAAGCTCGTCGGCGACGAGGCGGATCGGCAGCAGCCCAACACCGCGCCCGGCGATGGCGGCCTTGCGCAGGGTTTGATAGCTGTTGGACGAGTACACCGGGTCGGCGACCTTCAGGTGCACGTCGTGCCCGTCCTGGATGACGTGCCAGATCGGGTCGTTGGTGTTGAGCAGGCAGTCATGCTCGGACAGGTCGTTCACCTGCTTCGGGTGGCCCGCCCGGTGCAGATAGCTGGGTGCCGCGCACAGCGAGAACTTGAGGTCGGCGATCTTCCGCAGCATCAGGTTGCAGTCGCGCACGTGCCTGGTGTGGAATGCGACGTCGAACCCCTGGTCGAGGAACTCGTACGAGCGTTCCGACATCCCGCCCACCTCGAACCTGATGTGGATCTTGGGGTACTTGGTCGAGAACGCGACGATCGCGTCGCCGACGTCGTTACTGCCGATCCACTTCGGGCTGATCACGGCGAGCTGGCCCTCAGGCTTGTCGCGCAGGCCGCGCAGCTGGGCCTCTTCCCGGTCGATCTCGTCGATGATCCGGGCGGCGAACTCCGCGTACCGGCTTCCGGCCTCGGTGAGGCTGATCGTCCGCGCGGTCCTGTTGACGAGGTGCACGCCAAGTGAGCGCTCAAGCTCGGCGACGTGCCTGGACACTAGCGAGCCGGAGATGCCGAGCTGCCGCGCCGCCTGGCTAAAGCTGCGCGACTTCGTCACCCCGACAAAGCTGCGCATGATCGTGAGCTGGTCCATGTCACCCCTCGACAGTGAGGCTGCGTCGATTATGCGGGCCTGTCCAGATAATGCAGGCTGCGTCCGCGCAGCCGTGACCCTTCGGCGTGCAACCTTAGCTTGCACGACGCTCGGAAAGCTGACCTTACACCGGGTAAAGCCTGGCTGTCACGAGCGAACTGGTTTGTTCGCGTCCCAGGCTACGTGACCAGGAACTTAGCGATTGTCGTCCAGGCTGCCGCTGGCTGGTCAGCCTGGATGACATGCCCGCAGTCATCGATGATCTCAACCTGGCTGTCGGCGATCCGGCGACCGAATTCCGCCGCATAGTCGACCGCGATCAGCGCGTCTTGCCGGCCCCAGACGACGAGCGTCGGCACGGTGACCCGGTGCAGCCTGCGGCCGAGACCAAGGTCAAGGATCGGCCAGGCGAACTTCGTCGTGCACCCGATGTTCCAGGTCTGCTGCGCGATCGCCGCCGGGATCAGCTTGGGGTCGGCAGGCGGGGCCAGCATCGCCTGCGCGCCGGGCCCGTCCGGGTGCGCGAAAAGGTACTTCGGTAGTTCCTCCGGCGGCCCGGCCACCATCTGCATGACCGGGATCGGGGCGCGGTCGAGCCACAAGCCGGCCGGGGAGAGCAGCACGAGCCTGGAGAACAACCGCGGGAACGTGGCCGCGAGGTCTGCCGCCACCATCCCGCCGTACGACTGGCCGACCGCGGCCGGCCGCTCCAGGCCGAGCGTACGGACCAGTTCCTCGTAGACGAGCAGCAGCTCCCAGAACGTCTGCACCTCGTCGATCGCCCGGGGCTCGCCGGGCGAGGTGCCCGGGTGCTCCGGCGCGTACACGGTGTACTGGGCGGCGAGCTGGTCGAGCAGCGGTTCCCAGGCCAGGCCGGACAACGCATGGAAGAAGATCAGTGGCGGCCCCTCCCCGGCCACCTTGACGTGCAGGTTCAGCCGGCCGCCCCAGACCTGCACGGCTTCATCGCGCACCGCCGCCGCGCTCACTGTCATCACGCCTCCCCGCCAGCCGAGCGGCTGCCCGCACCCGCGGCAGCCGCCCCGCCCTGTGTCTTGGGCCACCAGTGATTGACCCAGCCCTCGTCATCCCAGATCGGCCGCAGCCGGGGCAGGACCTGCTCAGCGAACAGCGAGATGTTCTTCTCCGTGAGGTCGCGCGGCATCGAGCCGTTCTGCAGCATGATGAGCAGGTTGCCCACCCGGAACTCGCGGACGAACGCCTCGATCTGGTCAGCCACGGTCGCGGGGCTCCCAACGATGGCGACCTGGGTGTCAACGATGTCTTTGAAGGTTGCCGTCTTCATCCGGGCGAGCATGCCATCAGGACCGCCGGACCGCAGCATCGCTTCGATCGCGGCAGGCTCGGCATAGCCCGGCACGGCCATCATTGTGCCGGGGATCGCCCCGAGGCCGCCATGGTAGAGCGCCATGAGGTGCTCGGCGTACTCCTTCTCCGCCCGCGCGTCGGTCTCGGCGACGGCAGCCACCTGAACGAACGCGAGGCGGTACGGATTGCGGTCGCGGCCCATCTCCTCGGCCATGCCCCAGTACCGGTCGAAGACCTCACGTCCGACGAGCTTGGGGCCGTCCCAGCTCAGGTAGGTGAACGCGAAGTCGTTGCGGAGGATGTCGCGCAGCGTCCCCGGCGAGCCGGTACCGGGGATCCAGACCGGCGGGTGCGGCTGCTGGATCGGCCGGGGCCAGACGTTGACGAGGCCGTATTTCTCGAACCGCCCGTTCCACGGGAACGGCTCCATAGTCGACCAGGCCTTGAGGATCAGTTCCCGGTGCTCGCGGGCGCGCTCGCGGGTCTCGATCGCGGGCAGCGACGCGTTGAGGTTGGCGTCGTAGCTGAGCCCGACGGGGAAGCCAGCGATCAGCCGCCCGCCGCTCACGCAGTCAAGCAGCGCGTACTCCTCGGCGATCTTCAACGGCTCCCGGGTCTTGCCGAGCGAGCGGCCGAGGATCGTGATCGCGATGTCAAGGCCCTCGGCCTGTGCCGCCGTGGCGACCGCATACGCCAGCAGGGTCGGATTGGGCGACATGTCGTAGGAGGACTGGCTGTGCTCGGTCACCACGATCCCGTCAAACCCGGCCCGCGCCCCGTGCATGAGCTCCGCGTACGCCGAATAGAGCGACTCCTGCATCCGGGCCGGATCGACGATGTGATACGGCGGTGTAACCGCTGAGCTGTACTGATCCCCGAAGCCGTCAGGCAGGTATCGATACGGCACTTGCTCAAAGAGACTGACCTTCACGCTGGCCTCCTCGCCGCGCGTCCCCTCCCCTCAGCGGACCACAGCTCAACGACCCTGACAATCCCGGACTTAGCCGCACTAGCTGAGCGGGGACGGCACCTGGATGTCGAGGGCCGTCGCGATTTCCGTCAGCTCACGCCAGACCTTCGGGCCCAGCGGGATGCCGCCGCTGGCCCGCTCGGTTGCCGTGCGGCGGCCGCGTTCGCCGGGGACGAGGATCTCGCTGGTGCCCGCGGCGGGCGGCAGGGACTTGATCGCGTCGACCGTCTCGTCGATCGTCCCGGTGAACTCGTCGAGCGGGAGGAACGCAGCGACGTCGATCGCGAGGAGGAAGCCGTTCTGGCGGTGGCGGCGGCCCTCCTTCGAACCCGCGTGGTAGGACGGGACGATCGGGTTGGCCGTCAGGCCGCTGGCCAGCATCTCGAAAACCAGGGACATGCCGGCGCCCTTGGCGCCGCCGACCGGGGTGGGCACCTTGGCGAGGGCCGGGTCCGTGGTCGGCTCGCCGTCGGCGGTGAGCGCGACGCCAGGCGGTAGTTCCTTCCCCGCGGCCTTAAGCTGGGCGATCCGGCCCAGCGCCATGACGGCGGTGGCCATGTCGAGCAGCACGAGTTCGTGCTTGCCCGCGGGCACCGCGACCGCGAGCGGGCTGGTGGCGACGGCCGCGCCCTTCGCGCCGGCGTAGGCCATGTTGGGCACGCCCGCGACGACGCCTATGGCGGCCATGCCGGCCTCGGCGATCCTGCTGGCGTAGTAGCCGATCGCCCCGGTGTGCACCGTGCCGCGGACTGACGCCCAGCCGATGCCGCAGTCGCGGGCCCCGGCGATGGCCTCGTCGGCGGCGCGGTTCATCGCGACCGGCCCTGGCGCGGCGTGCGCGTCGACGATCGCGATCGCCGCGCGGGGCCGTTCAACGGTTGGCACCGCGTCCGCCACTGATTCGCCTTTGTCGAACAGCTCCAGGTACCGGGGCACCCGCGATACTCCGTGGGAGTCAACCCCGCGCAGGTTAGCCCAGACCAGCGCGTCCGCCACGGCGGCGGCGTCCGCCGCGCGCGACCCGCGCGCGGCGAAGATCCCTGCGACGAGTCCCTTCAGCTCATCCGCGCGGACAAGAACCTTCGCGGGCTTGGCCGGCGCTGGGGTTTCCGTGGACATGGCGGTGCTCCTAACGGGTGAGGTGGACGTTGACGACGGCGGTTTGGCCGGCCCGGACGGTGGCGATCGCCTTCTCCAGGGTCGGGGCCAGTTCCGGGGTGGTCGTCACGGTGAAGCCGGCCGCGCCGCAGGCGGCCGCGACGGAGGCAGCATCCGGCTGCGCCGACAGGTCCACGCCGTAGCCGGCGCCGTCGCGCACATAGGTGCCCTCCGGATACGCCCGGGTCAGGTTGAACCGCATAGACAGGTACTTCTTGTTGTTGAAGACCACCACCAGCAGCGGCAGGCCGTACTGAGCCGACGCCATGAGCCCTGGCGGGACCGGGTTGTAGAGCCAGGTCCCGTCGCCCACGGTCTGCACCACGAGCCGGTCGCCGGCGGCCAGCTTCGCGCCGAGCGCCACGCCGAGGCCCTGGCCGAGGCCGCCCTGGACGTAGCTGTACCGGCCTGGCGTGTCGGCCATCAGGTGCCTGGTGATGACCCGGCTGTGCGTGATGGTCTCGTCGACGACGAGCGCGTCGCCGCCGATCAGTTCCCGCAACGTGGCCGCGACCGCCGCCGGGTCAACGGGTCCTTCGGCCGCGGCGAGCGCCTTTGACTCGGCCGCGTGCCGGGCCGCCTCGCTCTTCGCGAAGGCGGCCGCCAGGTTCGCCCGCCGCGACTTGACCGCTTCCTCGTCGATGCCCCACTCGTGCAGCCGGGTGACGATCGCGCGCAGGGTGGGTGCCATCGCCCCGCCGACGTAGTGGTCGGCGGTGAGCACCTGGTAGGCCATGTGCGGCCGGTGCGGCACCTCGTCGATCACCAGCACGGTTGCGCTGCCCGGCTTGGCACTCGGCGGGTACCACGGTGACCGGCAGCCGAGCAGCACCACCAGGTCCGCGTCAGCCGCGAGCGGCCCTAGTTCGCCGCCGGCGTGCGACGGGTGCGAACGCGGGAAACTCGAACTGACCGCCGACTGCGGCTCGACCACGGGCAGGGCAAGCAGTTCAGCGAGTTCCACCAGGGCCGCGAACGCCTCCGGATCACGGCCAGCCGTCTCGACCGCGAGCACCGGCCGTTCGGCTGCGGACAGCAGCCGGACCGCGAGGTCCACGTCTTCGGCTACGGCCACCGTGTTGTTGGGGCGGGTCGCCGGGGCCGGGCTGACTCCGGGGGACTGCCAGGGTGCCAGCAGGACCTCGACTGGCGTGTTCACGTAGGCCGGCCCGGCCGGCGCCTGCGCCGCGAGTTCCCCGGCGCGCTTCAGCATGCCGTACAGGACCGACACGTCGGCGGCAGTGTTGGACCACTTGGTGAACGGCGCGGCCACTGCCTGCGGCCCGCCCACGACAGACAGGTTGCGGTACCACTGGGAGCCGGGATCCGGCCCCGCCGCGTCGCCGTACCCCGTCGACTCCCCGGAGCAGACCACCATCGGCGCGCCGGTGAGCAGCGCCCCGTGAATGGCGTTAGCCCCCTGCAGGAGCCCTGCCGCCGCGTGCAGCAGGACCATTTGCCCACGGCCAGTCACGTTGGCGTATCCGGTCGCCATCGCGACCGCAAGCGTTTCGTGCGTCAGGTCGAGATACCGCGGGCCCGACCCGCCCGCCGCGTCCCGCCGGGCCAGCGCTTCCCAGACGGGTGCCCACTCAGACCCGGCCGACGAAAAGATGAAGTCGGCGCCCAGGTCCGCGGCGGCCTGGAGCACCGCGTCCCCGCCATCGAGCGGGGTAGCGTCACTCATTTGCGTTCGGGATCGGCCAGCCGAGGCACTCGGAGATGCCGCGCCCCATGATCCACTCGAGCTCTTCCGGTGAGAACGGGAAGTGCTTGGTGAACTGCTCGATCGTGTCGGTGTAGGTGAGCCCGTGCTCAAGCAGCCGGGTGAGGTCAGTCCCCCAGAAGCAGCGCTGCGGCCCCATCTTGTCCACCATCTCGCGCACGTACTTCGCGATGTTCAGGTTCGGGAACGGATGGGTGGAGTACCCAGGGAGCGCCGACACCTTCACGTAGATATTGGGGTGCGTGTGCAGGTCGGCGGTTTCCTGGACCCAGTAGCCGATTGCGTCGTCAACGCAGCGGGCCATGATGCCCATGTGGTCGATGATGATCTTCAGGCCAGGGTGCCGGTCGGCGATCGCACCGAGCTCCGCCTTCCAGATCGGAGCGTGCACCATCGTCACAAGGCCGAGTTCCTCGGCGAGCGGCCAGTACCAGTCACACGTGCCGTCAATCATCCAGTTCCGGTCGATGGGCCGGTGGAAGGTCAGCCGGGTGCCCTTGACGTGCGGGTTCTGGGCGAACTCGCGCATCAGTGCCGCGCCCTCCGCCGGCTTGTTCTGCGGCACGCGGGCCATGATGCCGAACCGGCCCGGATATGCCTCGCACGCCTCAAGGGCGTAGTCGATCCGGTCGCCCTCCCAGGACGGCGGGACGATGAGCACCCGGTTGACGCCGGCCTCGTCCATCAGGTCGATGCATTCGGAGTAGGTGAAAGCCTCCTCGCGGTGCCCGTTGAGCCGCATGCGCTCGCGAGCGCCTGGGATCCAGGGCCGGTCCGGGGTCTCTTCCTTCCAGATGTGCACCTGAGTATCGACAATGAACACAGATTGACTACCTTTCTTTTCCTAGCGGAAGCTGAAGCTCGGCGACGATGTGCTCGGCGATTGCCAACGACGCCGTGGCCGCCGGGGACGGCGCGTTGCGGATGGACGTGACCGGGCCGACTTGGCTGATGCGAAAGTCATCGACGAGCGCACCACTCGGGTCGACCGCCTGGGCGCGCACGCCGGCGGGCGCACTCGTCACGTCGGCCAACGTGATCCACGGCAGGTACGTCCGCGCCTCGGCGAGGTAGGCGCGCCGGATGAGCGACCCGCGGTACTCCCGTACTCCGGTCATCCAGTGCTGGCGGGCCAGCCGCCAGAACGCGCCTGACTTGCCCAGCCGGGCCAGGTCGGCCAGGTTCACGTCGGTGCGCTTGTACCCTTCGCGGGCGAGGGCGAGCACCGCGTTCGGCCCGAGGTCGGCCGTGCCGTCGACTCGCGGCGTCAGGTGGACGCCGAGGAACGGGTACCGGGGGTCGGGCACCGGGTAGATCATCCGCGTCACCCGGGCGGTGGCGTGTGGCTTGAGCCGCAGGTACTCGCCCCGGAACGGGACGATCTCCGGCGCGCTTGTGTCGCCGACGGCCATGGCCAGCAGGTCCGCTTGCAGGCCAGCACAGATGATCAGGCGGGCGAACGAGTAGGCGCGGCCAAGGGTGTCCACCTCAACCGCATCATCCCCTTTCACGCGCAGCGCCGTCACGGGAGTGCTGGTGAGCACTTGCCCCCCAGCCGCGGTCACGTCGGCCGCGTAGGACCGGGCGATCGCCGGGTAGTCCACGATCGCCGTCGAGGGGGACAGCAGCGCTGCCACTCCGGCCACGTCGGGCTCGAACTCGCGCAGTTCGGCGGTCTCCAGCCACTTCAACCCCGGCACCTGGTTGAGCTGCGACCGCCGCTCGAGTTCGCGGAGCTTGACCGTCTCGGCCTCGTTCCGCGCGACGACGAGCTTGCCGCGCTCGTCGTAAACGAGGCCCTTCTCCGTGCAGTAGGCCTTAAGGAGGTCCATGCCGCGTCGCGTCATCCGCGCCTTGGCCGAACCTGGCTTGTAGTAGATGCCCGCGTGCACGACCCCGGAGTTGTGTCCTGTCTGGTGCTGGGCTACCTCGGCCTCTTTCTCGAAGACCACGACGGGTATCCCGGCAGCGGCGAGTTGCCTGGCCACCGCGAGCCCGACGATCCCCGCGCCGATGATGCCTACTGGAGCCGATGTCCCGCCCGTGCCGCCTGCGGCGTTATTTTGCGTCATGGCACTGGTAGTACCACCTGGATGGCCGGCTACCACGCGAACCTCACCGCTGCCGTCTTGATCCTGGTGTAGAAGCGGACTCCGGGTGCGCCCTGCTCCTTGAAGGCCGAACCGGACTCGTGGAACCCGCCAAACGGGTGGTGCACATCCCAGCCGGCGGTCGGCAGGTTCACGGCGACCTGCCCGGCCTCGGCCCGCTCGATGAACGTGCTCGCCGCAGTCAGTGAGTTGGTGAACACCGCGGCGGACAGCCCGTAGACCGTGTCGTTCGTGAGCCGCACCGCCTCGTCGAAACCGTCAGCGGTCGTGACCGCGAGGACGGGTCCGAACACCTCATCGCGCCACAGCGACTGCGCGGGGGTCACGGTGACGAGGGTCGGCTCGACGTAGCAGCCGTGCGCGAGCGCGTCAGCCGCGGGCCGCCCGCCGCCGGCCAGCACCGAGCCGCCTTCGCGGCGTGCCCGCTCGATATGCGCGAGGACACCGTCGCGGTGCGCCGCGTACGAGAGCGGGCCCATGGTGGTCGCCGGATCAAGCCCGGGGCCAACGACGATCTTGGCGAGCTGGTCCTGCAGCTTTGCCTGGAGCGCCGTAGCCGCGGCGGCGTCCACGATCAGTCGGCTAGTAGCGGTGCAGCGCTGGCCGGCCTGCGCGAACGCCGCGTTGGCGACCGTCGCCGCGGCCATGTCCAGGTCCGCGTCCGCCAAGACAACGGACACGTTCTTCCCGCCGAGTTCGGCCTGCAGCCGCACGTTGCGGTCAGCGAGCGCACGGCGCAGATAGGCGCCGACCTCATTGGATCCGGTGAAGGTCACCGCGTCGGGCGACGCGAGCAGCGCGTCGGAGATCTCGCTGTTGCGCCCGGTGACGACCTGGACGACATCCGCCGGCAGCCCGGCCTCGACCAGCAGCCCTGCCGCCCACAACGCAATGGACGGCGTCTGCGACGCTGCCTTCAAGACGACTACGTTGCCGGCGATCAAGGCCGGGCCGAGCTTGCGCGCCGGGGTGATCAGCGGGTCGTTCCACGGGCAGATGGCAAGCACCACGCCGACCGGCTCGACGCGGACCGAGGTCGACGTGCCGGGGCGCGCGTCCGACAGCAGCTCGCCCCAGGGCTGGCGGGCGAAGGACGCGTAGTAGTCAAGGAAGTCGGCGGTCTTCGTCACCTCGACGCGGGCCTCGGCGAGCGTCTTGCCGTTCTCCCGCACCAAGAGCACGGCCCCGTCGGACACCCGGGAACGGATCAGGCCGGCGGCGCGCGCGAGCACCACCGCCCGGTCCAGCGGGTTAACCCGCCGCCAGCCCTCGAACGCGGCGCGGGCACGGTCGTAGGCTGCCGCCACCTCAGCCGCGGTCATCGCTGGCACTTCCGCGACAACGGAGCGCGTATCCGCGGGATCCCTGACTTCCAGCATTGCCTCAGCTTTCGCAATCGAATGCATAGCACCGGCCTTTTCTAGGTCGGCGCTGGTCATCCTAGGTAGCCGGGCAGCCGAGGACAGCAGCACGGACCGCAACCTTAGATGTACTTCGTGGTGGTTCCGCTAGCCGTGTTCGTCCGGACAGAATCTCGGCAGACCGCACGAGAGGTTGACGATGGAGTTCGTGGTGATCGCCCAGTACCGGGCGCGAACGGGCGAAGAGGGCCGTGTCGAAGAGGCACTGCGGAAGATGGTGGCGCCCACCAGGGCCGAGCCGGGAAACCTTGACTACCAGGTATTCCGTGACCCAGGCCAGCAGGGAGCGTTCGTGCTCTTCGAGCGGTACGCCGACGCGGAGGCCTTCGAGGCGCACCGGTCCTCGGAGCACTTCGCCACCTGGCTGAGCGGTCAGGTGCTGCCCGCCCTCGCCGAGCGGACGCGGCTGGACTTGGCCCCGCTCGACTAGGCGCCAGAACGGCCAGAAAGCACTGCGAATGGCGAACCCTTAGCTTTCACGCCGTGACATAAAGAACGCTGCATAAGCGCAGCGTTACCAAATTGGCCGTGGTTCGGTGAATCTCACGTATGGCGAGATTCGTGTGATATGGAAGGCATAACGCAATGACGCATAAATGGAAGCGCTGGCTCGCGCCGGGCGCGGCGCTCACCGCCGCGGCCGTCCTGGCCGCCTGCAGTTCCAGCTCATCCTCGACCAGCACGTCGGCCAGTTCCCCGGCCGCGTCTTCTGCGGCGACTTCTTCGGCCTCGGCGAGCGGTGGCGACACCAGCGACGCTGGCCTCGCGAAGGCCCAGGCGATGGTCTCCCAGCTTGAGGCCACCACGAGCACGTACCCGGTCCCGACGACCAGCATCTCGGGTGTGTCGAGCCTGAAGGGCAAGACCGTCTACTACATCCCGCTGGTCCAGTTCATCCCTGGCTTCGTCGTCACCGCGGCCACCATGAAGACCGCGCTGGCCAAGGTCGGCCTGAACCTGCAGATCTGCAATGGCCAGGGCCAGCCGAGCGCGGTCGCATCGTGCGTACAGCAGGCCACCGGCGCGGGCGCGGCGGGCATCATCACCGACGCCATCCCCTATGGAATGGCGCAGAACGCGCTCGACGCGGCGAAGTCCAAGGGCATTCCGATCATCATTGCCGACCAGTACCCGCCGTCGGGGAACACCAATTCTGACGCGGTGACCTACGTGCCGGGCGTGGTTGACCAGCCGAGCCAGATCGCGTGGTGGATCATCGCCAACTCCAACGGCAAGGCGAACGCGATCCTGGCGCAGGAGTCCGACTCGCCGTCCTCGAAGGCCTACGTGCAGAACTCGCTGTCGATTTACAAGCAGTACTGCGCGGGCTGCACGATCACGGTCAAGAGCATCACCGCGACCACCAACGCCCAACTCGCCTCGGACACCAGCGCCAACCTGCTGTCCAACCCGAACGCGACGTACTACTACACAGAGTTCGAGGACAGCCTCGACCCAACGGTCCAGGGCATCCAGCAGTCCAACAAGACCAACGTCAGCCTGTCGGTCGCGGGCGGCTCGGTGGACGGCCTCGGCCGGCTGAAGAGCAACTCCATCGTCAAGGCCGTCGTGGTCGTTGACCAGGCGTACGCCGGCTGGGCGCTGAGCGACGAAATCCTCCGGATGGCCACCAAGACCGCCCCGGCGGACGAGACGTTCCCGTCGCGCCTGTTCACCTCGGACAACATCGGCAGCATCCAGGTCACGACCGCGGCGCAGGGTTCCGGTGAATGGTTCGGGGACACGTCTTACCAGAGCGCCTTTGAGAAGCTCTGGGGTATCTGAGTTACTTTGTACGCCCGGTGCGGTGCTATCCGCGGGGGGACGACCCCCCTGCACCCCCCGGCATGGGGGGGCTTCGCCCCCCCATCGCCCCTTACGGGGGGACGCCGCCAAAAAGCGCGGCGCCCCCCACGCTGTGGTTGCTGTTAGGAAGGAAACTCGTGAGCGTCTCGCAGGCCGAAGCGGCAGGCGCCGGGCAGGACCGCCTGGCGGTGGGCAGCGTCTCTAAGACCTTCGGGTCGGCACGGGTGCTCCGCGAGATCGGGCTCCGCATCGCCCCTGGTGAGCTGCACGGCCTCGTCGGCCAGAACGGCTGCGGCAAGTCAACCCTGGTCAAGATCCTGACTGGGATCTACACCCCCGACCCAGGCGGTACCGTCACGGTGGACGGCAGGGCGCTCGCGCTGCCGGTCCGCCCGCTTGAGGCCCGTGCCGCCGGGCTGTCGGTGGTGCACCAGAACCTCGGCCTGGTCGACGACCGGACCGTCTGGGAGAACGTCCGGCTCGGCCGGTTCAAGGCGGCGGGCCGCCTGACCAGGCGGATCGACGGCAAGGCCGAGCGCGCGGCCGTCGCGGCGGTGTTCGCCCGGCTCGGCGCCAACGTGGACGTCAACGAGAAGGTCAGCGAGTTGTCCGCTGAGGACCGCGCCGCGGTCGCGATCGCGCGGGCGATGCAGGACCACGAGCCGGGCGGCGGGCTGATCATCTTCGACGAGTCCACCCGAGCGATGGGCAAGGCCGCCAGGGGCCGGTTCTTCGACCTGGTCAAGGGCGTTATCGACAACGGCGCCTCGGTGCTGATGATCTCTCACCAGCTGGAAGAGGTCGTCGAGGTGACCGATCGGGTCACGGTCCTGCGCGACGGCCAGGTGGTCGAAACCGGCATCCCCACTAAGGAGATCGATGAAGCGGGCCTCACCCGGCTCATGCTCGGCCGGCACCTGGTGACACACAGCCGGGTGGATAGCCACGCGCAGCCCGAGACGGCCGTCCAGGTGCGGAACCTGGTGGTCCGCTCCGTCAGGGGCCTCGACCTCGACCTGAAGAAGGGCGAGATCGTGGGCCTCACCGGTCTCGTTGGCTCCGGCGCGGTTGCGGTCGCGGAGGCGATCGGCGGCGCACGGGAGGCCAGGGCGGGCACGTTGACCGTCAACGGCAAGACGCTCAGCCTGAAGCCGAAGCGCGGCTCCACGGAGGACTTCATCAAGGCGGGCGTGGCGTTCGTCGCCGAGCGGCGCCTTGAGCAGGGCCTCGCGGGCGAGCTGTCGGTGACCCAGAACCTGACGTTGCCCCGGGTCAAGACGCGCGGCGGCCGCTTCAGGATCGGTCACTCGTGGCAGGCGGACGAGACGGCGGCCATGATCAAGAAGCTGGACATCAAGCCGCCAGACCCGCACAAGCTGGTCGGTACGCTGTCCGGCGGCAACCAGCAGAAGGTGCTCCTCGGGAAGTGGCTCGCCGGCCAGCCCGACCTCCTGGTGCTGCACGAGCCCACCCAGGCCGTGGATGTTGGCGCCAGGCACGACATCATCGAGGCGATCCGCGAGGCCGCCGCGGACGGCTGCGGTGTGCTCATCTCTTCCGTCGACGCGGCGGACTTGTCCGTGCTCTGTGACCGGGTCCTTGTGTTCCGCGAGGGCAAGGTAACCGCGGAGCTCACTGGCGACCTAACCCAGGACGACATCATCCACGCCACGTTTGAGCAGCCCAGCGACCAGCAGGGTCCAGAACGAAACTTGAAAGGGGTGGCCCGCTGATGGACACCGCCCGCAACCAACCCGATGTGGCGGTGGCCGCCCCGCAGGCCGAGCCGCCGGCGTCCGCGACCGCAGGCACAACGCGGAAAGGGCGCTTCGCGGGTCGGCAGCTAGCGCCGAGGTTCGCGATCCTCGTCGTCTGGGCGGCGATGATCGGCGTGTACTGGGGCACCGAGCCGGTGCTCTTCCCGCACACGGGGACCTTCCAGACGATTTTCGGCTCCCAGCAGCCGCTGGTCTTCATGACCATGGCGCTGATGTGCACGATCATCGTCGGCGAGTTCGTGGACCTGTCGGTGCCCGCAGTCTTCGGCTTCGGCGCGACGATCCTTCCGGTGCTGGTGGTCAACCACGGCTGGAACGTGTGGCCCGCCGCGATCGTGGCGGTTCTCGGCTGCGTCGTGGTGGGCGCGATCAACGGCTTCCTCGTGGTCAAGGTCGGCGTCAACACCATCGTGGTGACGCTGGGCATGTCCACGCTGCTGATGGGCATCTCGCTGTGGATGTCGGACCTGAACACGATCAGCGGCATGCCGAACGGGTTCCAGAAGATCGCCCTGTTCGACATCGGCGGCCTGCCGATCTCCTTCTACTACGGCGTCGTCCTCGTCCTCGGCTTCGGCTACCTGCTCGCGTTCACCCCGCTCGGACGGCACATGCGGTTCGTCGGCGCCAGCCGAGAGGTCAGCCGCCTGTCTGGCGTCCGGGTTGACCGGATCAGGTTCGGCTCGTTCGTCTTCGCCAGCCTGCTGTCCGGCATCGGCGCGGTCATCGCGGTGGCCGCCATCGGCGGCTACAACGCCACTACGTCCGACACCTACCTGCTCCCGGTGTTCGCCGCGGTCTTCCTCAGCACCGCGATCTTCGAGCCAGGCCGGTTCAACCCGCTCGGCACCCTGATCGGCATCTACTTCCTGGAGACCGGCATCCTCGGCCTCCAGTTGCTCGGCCTGCAGAGCTGGGTCTCCCAGGTGTTCTACGGCGGCATTCTGGTAATCGCGGTGACTATCTCCACCCTGCTGCACCGTCGCGCCACGTGACATAAGGGAAACATAATAAATCGCCATTGCGGGCGGCTGGGCACTGTGCCTAGCCGCCCGTTGCTGCGTTCCTTAATGATCTTTGCGAAACGCGAAACCTTATAGTTCGCTGCTCGGTATAAATTCGTCTAGCAAACTTCGAGCCATTCATTGAGACTTTTCCCGCGTGGCTCCGATAAGCGATGTGTAGCTAATCGGCATTCATCGAATCCGGCGGGAGTAGACAATGAAGTCGGTCAATATTCGCGTCTTGTCGGCCTCGGGCGTATGCGTGCTCCTGCTCGGTGGCGCTGCTGCCTGTTCCCATGGCCAGGGAGGGCGCGGCGCGCTGGAGAAGACGGTGATCACTGTCGATGACTTCCCGTCCGTTGACTCGGCCGGCCTGTACATCGCCGCGCAGTTGGGCTTGTTTAAGCAGCAGGGGCTTACCGTGAATATCATCCCGGTCTTCACGAGCAGCCAGCAAACCGTTACGGACATCGAGCGCGGCAAGGCTGACATCTCAAGCGGCGACTACGTCACTTACATGGACGACGTGCTCGAGAACAATGCGCATTTGGAGATCGTCGGCGAAGCGTCGATCCTGCAGCCAAACCAGCTCGCCTTGTTCGTAAAGAGCGGCTCGAAAATTTCGAACCTCAACGAACTGGCGGGCAAGAAGGTATCGGTGGCCGGCCACAACGACATCGCCACCTTGCTCATTGACTCGCTGCTCGCCGACAACGGCGTCCCGTCGAACAAGGTGGTCCTGGTCCCTGGCACCCCGCTGCCGGCGGACCCCGCGCTGATCGACAAGGGCGTGTTCACGGCGGCACCGATTCCTGAGCCGTTCGTCAGCGAGGGCGAGCAGCAGTTCGGCTTGGAGGAACTCGCCGACCTCGACCAGGGCGCGACGGAGAACTTCCCGATCCAGGGATTCGCGGTGACCCAGGAGTGGGCGCAGCAGAATCCGAACACCCTCAAGGCGTTTACCACCGCGCTCGACCAGGGCCAGCAGATCGCCGACACCGACCGTGCCGCGGTGGAAAAGGCGATCGAGCAGCCGCCGCTCAAAGTCAACAAGGGAATCGCGGCCGTGATCGCCCTGCCGAACTTCCCAACGGCCATCGAGCCGACCAGGCTTCAGCGCGTGCTCAACGACATGATCCAGTTCGGTTTCCTCCCGAAGAAGGACGCGTCTTTCCAGGTAAGCAGCATCAGCTACAGCGGCAACCTGGCCAGCACAACCGGGGCCGCCACTGGCTCGACAATGACCGGCAGCTAACCGGGCTAGATCTCGTTGCCCCAGTAGTAGCGGGCGACCATTTCGACGAGCTGCAGCTTGACGCGCTGCTCGGGCGCGGTCATCAGCGGCTTGTCCGCGACCTGAGCGAACCCGCCGTTGGTGGCAACCGCGATGTCGGCATCGCCGCGCTCCTCCGCGATCGGGTCAATGCGGTCGAGCAGCTCCTCGACGGGCTCAGGCGCTGAGGTGGCGACATCGACTGCGCCGAGGCTAACCACGATTCCTGGCTTGACGAGCTCGACGGGGAACCTGGTGGCGGGGTTCTGCGGGTAGTCGATGCTGAACCTCGGGAACGGCGTCTCGTCGAGGAGTTGTGCGACGGCGGTGGCGTTGTAGCCGGACGCCGTGGTCGGCAGCGGTCCTGCGTCGGTCAGGTCAAGCCCCACCCGGAAGTCCGCGGGCACGTCGAGGCCGGCGAAGACCGCACGGTCCGCCTCGATGAGGGCAGCGAGCGCGGCCGTGACGTCTATGCCGGCGGCCGTCGCGGCGGCGCGCCCGTCCACGGTCAGCAGGGGCGCGTACAGCGGGTTCTCCAGCGGCACGAACATCACCCCGTCGGCTGCGAGCCCTGCGATCTCGTCCCGCAAGATGGCCGCGAGCGCCGCGCCTGCCGCCTGGACCGCGTCGATGTCGGCCGGTGACGAGAGCGCGGACCCGGCCGCGGCCAGGTAGCCGGGGGAGGGCAGGGTCACAAATACCGAGCGGTCCACGGCGGCGAGCACCGGGGCCGCCTCCGCCTTGGCGAGCCGTCCCGCGGCGGCCAGTGCCGCGGCGTCCGGCACTGCCCGTAGCCGCGACGCATCGATTCCGGCGAGGTCGGCCAGCGGCGTCGCCCCTGCGACCGGAGCGAACCCGGCGACCTGGTCGTGCACCACCGATTCGAGGTAAGCACGGCGGAACTGGCCGTCGCACATGGCGTTCAGCGTCAGCCGCCGCAGTTCGTGCGCGAGCGTGACGACCGCCTCGTCCGTCACGGCCGCGAGGCCGTCGGCGCCTAGCCCTGATGACCGTGCGGCTAGCAGCGACGCAGGCCGCACCAGGGACCCGTGATGGTCAATGTGATATCCGAAGTCGTCAGCCATCGTTGCCTCCGCCTTGTGCGTGTCAGGGTCGTACTGCGGTTAGTTCGGCTTCTTTGCCCCGGCCCACTCCGGGAAGTCGAGGTCGAAGCCAGCGGACCGGAGTACGTCCTCGCAGATCTTCTGGTCTTCGTCCGGGCTGCCGCCGGAGATGCCGAAGCCACCCACGATGGCACCGTCTCGCTTGAGCGTGTAACCGCCTTTGGTGGCGACGATCGGGTGCTGGCCCATCCGGCCGACCTGGGTGAAGAAGACCGGGTCGGAGTTACGCCAGCCTTCGAGCATGGACGTGGGCCGCTGCATGACGGCCGCCGAGTACGCCTTGGACAGCGCGATGGAGGGCGTCATCGGCCGGGCCCCATCCATCCGCTCCACGATCACCACGAAGCCGCCGTAGTCGACCACGGCGATGGACAGCGCCTTGCCGAGTTCGAGTCCGCGCGCCCGCGCGTCATCGACAAGCTTCCTGGCATCGGCGTACGGCAAGGTCATGACGGTTCTCCCAGATGGCGGGCCCAGATCGCGGGCACAGCAGGCGCGGCCAGCCTATGGCGACCCGCAAACCCGAATCAACGCCCGCACCACGCACCCCCCGAACTCTAAAGTTGCCGTTTTCGTCCAGGGCGCAGCGGGGGCCCAAGACGTTAGCCGCCCTAAAGGAATACGGTTGAGGTATGAAACTTGGTCTGCACATCTCGGACTTCACGTGGGATGGTGGCGCGCCCGAGCTCCGGTTCAAGCTCGGCGAGATCGCTCAGCGCGCCGAGCAAGCGGGCGTTGACCGGATCAGCGTCATGGACCACGTGTGGCAGATCGGCCACATCGGCCCGCCCGAGCACGAAATGCTCGAGGCGTACACAGCGCTCGGCTGGCTAGCGGCCAAGACCGAGCGCGTCAAGCTGCTCGCGATGGTGACCGCCGTCGTCTACCGCGAGCCCGGCCTGCTCGCCAAGGCCGTCACCACGCTGGACGTGCTGTCTGGCGGGCGCGCGATCCTGGGCATCGGCGCGGCGTGGAACGCGGACGAGTCAGCCGGCCTCGGCTTGCTCTTCCCGCCGGTTGCCGAGCGGTTCGAGCGGCTTGAGGAAGCGCTCCGCATCATGAAGCAGATGTGGAGCGACGACGAGGGCCCGTTCGACGGCAGGCACTACCAGCTCGCCCGCACGCTCAACTCCCCGCAGGTGCTGTCGCGGCCACACCCGCCGATCTTGATCGGCGGCGGCGGTGAGAAGAAGACCCTGAAGCTCGTCGCGCAGTACGCCGACGCGTGCAATATCCAGGCCTACAACCTCGCCGACACCGCGCACAAGCTCGACGTGCTCCGCCAGCACTGCGCGAACGAGGGCCGTAACTACGACGAGATCGAGAAAACCGCCCAGACCCGTTACGACTTGGGTGACAACGGTGAGAACGTCAACAAGACGATCGAGCACCTTCACCAGGTCGCCGAACTGGGCTTTGCCCAGGCGCACGGCTCGTTGCTCCGGGTCAGCAAGCCCGGGCAACTAGACTTCCTGGCCGAAAAGGTCATCCCCGCAGTCGAAAAGTTCTAGGAGAACTTTGACAACTCCAACAACACCGGCAACGCCCGCTGGCCCGCCCCGACGACGGAAGCCGCCGCGGCGCGCCGAGGTCGTGTCCGTGTCCAAGATCGCGCCGCGCCTGATATCCGTTGTCGTCACCGGCGATGACCTGGATGGGTTCGCGGACGCCGCCCCGACCGCGCACCTCAAGGTGTTCCTCCCGGCCGCGGGCCAGGATGCGCCGAACCTCCCGGAGTTCGCCGCACCCGGGGCCCAGGCCGATGAGGGACCGGCGCCCACGGTCCGCACCTACACCCCGCGTCGCTACGACCCGGCGACCAAGACCCTGGAGATCCAGTTCCTCCTGCACGGCGAGGGTCCGGCATCCGAGTGGGCGCAGCGGGCCAAGCCCGGTGACAAGCTCGCCGTGGCGGGCCCCGGCGGCCGTTTCTCCTTGGAGCCCGCGGTGGACCACTGGTGGCTCGCTGCAGACGAGTCCGCGATCCCGGCGGTTGGCACCTTGCTCGACGCCCTCCCCGAGACGGCCACCGTTGACGTGCACATCGAGGTCGACGGCCCGGACGACGAGATGGAAATCTCCGGCCCGGCTAAAACCACGATCACCTGGCACCACCGTCGCTCCAGCGATGCCTTCGGCGTGGAACTGGCCGAGGCCGCCAAGGCGGCAGCCATCCCGGGCGATGCCCGCATCTGGGTCGCCTGCGAGGCAGCGGCGATGCGCGACATCCGCCGGTACTTCACCCGCGAACGAGGCATCCCGGTCGCCCAGCTAGTCACCCGCGGCTACTGGCGCACCGGCGAACAGAACCACCCCGACCACGACTACGGCGAGGATTAGGAGCCAAGGGAGTAGCCGGGGACATTTGTCGGCTCATGCGGGCCTGATAAGGTCGCGGTTTTGCGATCAGGCCCGCACGAGCCGACATTCGGGGGTACGGGGCCCCGGGAGATAACTGCCCAACACGGCCGTCAAGGCGCTCCCTGAGCAGGTCGGCGTGCCCGACAGGCCGCGCGTACTCCTCGATGATTACGCCGATTCGCGAACGATGACTTGGCCAGGGGTGAGGGACAGGTCGGCGGCCGAGAGGCCGAGGACCAGCCGGGCCGCCTGGCGACCGTGGGCTTCGGCGTCGATGTGCACGGTGGTCAGCGTTGGCGAGGTCAGGGCGCCGTAGCCGTTGTCGTCGTATCCGATGACGGCAAGGTCAGCCGGAGCGGACAGGCCGGCCGCGCGCATGGCAACCAGGACGCGCAGTGCCACGTCGTCATCGAAGGCGGCGACGGCCGTCACCTCGCCCGCGAGAGCGGCGAGCGCAGTGGCGAAATCGGCCGCTTCGACCGCGCTGGCCGGGATCGTGAACGGCACCAGTGGCGGCAGGCCGCGCGCCGCCGCGGCCTGGTCAGCGAACCGCTGGCGGACCGCGCGCAGCGGGGTGTCCCTGGCAGGCAGGCCGAGTGCCATCCGCGTGTGCCCCCGGTCGGCCAGGTAGCCGATCTGCGCGGTCACGTGCGCGGCAAGGCCGTCGCGCCAGCCGCCGCCGCTGTCGTCGAGTTCCCGGCCGGTCAGGTACGGCTCGCCGAAGCGCAGCACGGCCCGCGGGACGATGGCGTCGAGCACGGGCCGGGTCGGCGGCTGCGGCGAATACCTGACGAGCAGCACGTGTTCGTGAGCCGCGAGTTCCGCGTCGAGGCCCTGGATGTAGGTGCGCGCGTAGTGGCCGTCGAGCGCGGCGTCGATCGTGAGCAAGACGATCCGGGAGGTTCCCTCGCGCAGTGCGCGCGCGAGGCCGTTCGGCACATAGCCGAGGGCCTGGGCGGCCGCACGGACCCGTTCGCGGGTGGCGGCCGAGATCGACTGGCCGGGGGAGTCGCGCAGGACGAACGAGGCCGTCGCACGGGATACCCCGCTCGCGGCGGCGACGTCGTTTAGCGTCACCCGCGTCTTCGATCCGGTCATCCGTGCCCCTTCAGGTCCCGAAGTATTGCCTCGACCCTATCGCTGCGGCTAGAGTCCGAGCTAAATCGATCTACTAGATCGATTTAGTAATACCGCATAGCGAGAAAGCGAGGAGACGGTCCATGGGCGCACCGAACCAGCCAAGCCTGCAGGACGGCATCGATCAGGCGGGATCGCCGATGAAGCTGCTGTGGGCCCAGAACCCCGCGCCGTGGAACCCGGAAAACATCGATCCCGAGTACGCCGGCTGGCGCGCGGAGCAGCATGCCTGGCATGAAGGGCTGGCGCTCTCCGACGTGTCCCACCACATGTTTGACACGTTCATCGAGGGCCCAGACGCCACCAAGCTGCTGCAGGCGGTGTCCGCGAACAACTACGAGAACTTCGTCGTGGGCCAGGCCAAGCAGTTCGTCCCGGTGACAGGCAACGGCGACATCATCACCGACGGCATCCTGGCGCACACGGGCCCGCAGGAGTACATCCTGACCGGCATCCCCGCCGCGCAGAACTGGGTCAAGTACCACGGCGAGAAGGGCGGCTACGACGTCGCCTTCAGCACCGACCCGTCAACGGCGTTCCGGGGCGGCAGGGATCCGCGGCTGTTCCGCTACCAGGTCCAGGGGCCGCTAGCTAAGGAACTGGTAGAGGCCGTGTTCAACGGCCCACTGCCGCCCTCGAAGTTCTTCCACTCGATCCCGGTCGCACTGCAAGGACGGGAATTCAGCGCGCTCCGCCACAACATGGCAGGCCAGGACGGGTACGAGTTCATCGGCCCCTGGCAGCACGCCGCGTTCGTGAAGGACACGCTGCTAACCGTCGGCGAGAAGTTCGGCGTCATCCACGTCGGCGCGCTCGCCTACGCCAGCGCCAGCGTGGAGAGCGGCTGGATCCCCTCACCAGTCCCGGCCATTTACACGGACCCGGAACTGGCGGACTACCGCACGTGGCTGCCGCTGTTCGGCATCGAGGGCAAGCGCCCGCTCAACGGTTCTTTCTACTCCGACAGCATCGAGGACTACTACGTGTCCCCGTGGGAACTCGGCTACGGCCGCTCGATCTCGTTCAACCACGACTTCATCGGCCGCGACGCCCTCATGAAAGCCAAGGAGACCGCGCCCCGCACCAAGGTCACGCTGGTCCTCGACCCCGCCGACGTAACTGCCGTCCTCGGCGACGACCACGACTACTACCTCACCTACGCCAGGCACCGGGTGGAACTCGCCAACGGCACCGGTGACCTTATCGGCCTCACGCACCAGACGGCGACCCTGGATACGGCGGGCACCATCCTGGCGCTCACGCTCATCAACAAGGAGCACGCCGTCCCCGGTACGCAAGTCACGGTGACGTGGGGCGAGCACCCCGGCGCGGGCACCGCCCCGGATGCCGACCTCGGCTTCC
>Ga0310811_10001852_pt1 | contig 26277 bp, 24 predicted proteins | sample YCmetagenome_FD_207642 | JGI IMG/M metagenome (GOLD analysis project Ga0310811, IMG submission 207642) | Soil microbial communities from experimental microcosm in Duke University, North Carolina, United States - YC | ecosystem: Engineered > Artificial ecosystem > Soil microcosm > Unclassified ... | reverse complement strand
GGTGCCGGCGTGGCGGGACGTGCCGCTGCTGCCCTGCAACAAGATCCCCATCGCCGACGATCAGACCACGTCGATCATCGCCATGCGCACCGGCGAGGACGACCAGGGCGTGGTCGGGCTGCACCAGACCGGCATCCCGGACGAGTACCAGCCCTCGCTCTCCGTCCGCTTCATGGGCATCAACGAGCAGGCGATCATGTCCTACCTGGTCAGCGCGTACTACTCGGCGGCCGTCCTGGTGCCGGACGCGCTCGGCGTGCTGGAGAACGTGGAGGTCCTGCAGAACGGGAGCTGACAGACGCACGCACACACCCAAGCCTGTTCGCCCGCCCGTTCGTCCGCCCGCTCGTCCGCTCGCAGCCGCCGTTCGTACGTCTGTTCGAGGCAGGTCCCGGGGCCGGCCGCAGGGCCACCGGGCCACCCGCCCGTTCGGCCCACTGCGAGACGCGGCGACGCGGTCGGGGGCGAACACTTGCATGTGGGTGCGGATGGAGACCGCGCGATGGCGGAAGGACGGTTGGTGAGCAGTCAGGAGGACGTGGAGCAGCGGTTCTCTGACATGCTCCAGCAGTTGCGGGTGGTGCAGACGGGAGTGCAGATCCTCTCGGCGTTCCTGCTCACGCTGCCGTTCACCAACCGCTTCCCCGAACTGGACACCGCCGACAAGTCCCTCTACACGATCAGTCTGGTGGCGGCCGCCGTCTCCACCGCCCTGATCATCGCCCCGGTCAGCTACCGGCAGCGAGTCGGGCGAAGGTCACTGGAGAACGTCGTGAAGGTGGCCTCCCGGCTCGCCGAGGCCGGCCTGGTCGCCCTCATGATCGCAGTGGTGTGCGCGGTGACGTTGGCGGTACGCGTCGCGCTCGGCTCGTTCTGGGCCGCCGCGATCGGCGCAGCGATCGCCGCGGTGTACCTGACGACCTGGTACGTGCTTCCCGCCTGGCACCGACTGCGCAGGTCGCGGCGGCCGGCGGCGAGCAGCTAGGTCGGCCCAATCAGGTCGCGGCGGTAGCCGCGCCGAGCGCATCACCGCCCGAGCGGCCCGAGAACACTACGCGTTCTCGTCGAGCCGGAAGCCCACCTTCAGCCCGACCTGGTACTCCGCGATCCGCCCGTCCTCGATACGGCCCCGGATCTCTGTCACCTCGAACCAGTCCAGCCCGTGCAGGGTCTCGGCGGCCCGCGCCACCGCGGTACGGACCGCCGGATCGACTCCCTCTGACGAGGAGCCGACCACCTCGGTCACCCGATACACGTGTCCGCTCATCATTCCTCCTGCCGAGCACGCTGCGGGCCTGGCTGCCCACGCTCTCTCCCCACCGTAGGCAACGCCGGCCACGGCGCCCAGCGGAGGGGCTCCGCGCTGCTCCGTCCGGGCACTGCCCGAGGAGTCGGCCCGCTCCTCGCGGACGGGAGCCGCGGGCTCACCCGTTCAGAGCCGCCGCCCACCCGGCCAACAGTGCGAAGTCATCATCAGTGAGGCCGGTTCGAGGGTCGACCCGGTGCAGGAGCGCGGGAGCGTCGTGACGGGAGCGCACCCACGCGCGGTCAGCGTCGGTGATCTCATCGTCGACCCACGCGAACGCGCGGCCCCGCGCCCACGCGACGATCTCCGGCGTCTTCCAGAACACTCCGTCTCCTGGATCGGGCCGCGGGTCCGACCAGGTGATGACCGGCAGACTGGTGGGCAGCCCCAGGATCGGCGCGATGTAGTCGTTGGCCTCCTGCTCCCACGCCGTCGCCCAGACCAGGTCCAACCCGAGATCGGCGAGGGCGGGCCCGTGCTCTGGATTGAGCCACACCCGGAGCGGCTTGACCCGCTTGTTCGGCAGGCCCCACTCAATGAGGCGGCGCCGCTCCGACGCCTCCCACCGTGGCGTGAGCAAACGGTGCGTCATGTAGCCCGCGGGCCGCTGATGCGGTTTGGCAGCATACGGATTCAATGGTCCGTCCACGTCCACCAGCAACGCCGGGCGTGCCGTCGGCTCCGTCCCCATCCTCACAACCGGGGGAGGAACTCGTCGGGGATGTCGCCGTCCGCGTTCGTGGGCATGTCGAATGCGGGCTGGCGTTGCGGCGCCTTCTCGCTGCGCGGGGATCGACTCCGTGCGGCGGTTTCCTTCGCGGCCTGCTGACGTTGGCGCCGCCGCTGCTCCTGCTCCGCGAGCCTCGTCGCGGTTCGGACTGCATCCAACGCCAGACGCGCCATCTGCCAGTCGTCCATCGATACCCCGCCCTTCGCTCCCGATCTTGCTCTTGTGTTTCTTCGTTGCTGCCTCGCTGTCGCTCCGCGCATTGTGCCAGCCGTGGCCGACAATCCCGATTGCTAAGCTGCGAGGCATGAACGGGGAGTTCGAACGTCAGAAGCCTGACGACGCCACCGTCGGGCGCCCCGTGCGCGAGAGCGCCGAGGCTGACCGGCGGCGGCTCGGGCTACGGGCGGAGTGCGGCGACTGCTTCGGGTTGTGCTGTGTGGCGACGATGTTCACCATGTCGGCGGAGTTCGCGATCAACAAGCCCGCCGGACAGCCGTGCACCAACTTGCGTGACGACTTCCGTTGCGGCATCCACACGGAGCTGCGCGAGCGGGGCTTCTCCGGCTGCACCGTGTTCGACTGTCTGGGCGCGGGACAGAAGGTGTCCCAGCACACGTTCGTCGGCATCGACTGGCGTCAGGACCCTGACGCCGCTCGCCGCATGTTCGCCGTGTTCGCGGTCGTGCGCCAACTCCACGAGCTGCTGTGGAATCTGACCGAGGCGCTCGGGTTCCCGGCCGCGCAGCCGTTGCACGAACAACTGCGCGCCGTCCTCGAGGAGACCGACGAACTGACCCGCGCCGACGCACAGACTCTCGACACCGACGTCCCGGCGTTGCGTCAGCGAATCAACGTGCTGGTGACACGCGCAAGCGAGCTGGCCAGAGCCGCCGCTCGACGCGATCCCCGCGACCGCCCCGGCTTCGATCTCATCGGGGCGAACCTCGCCGGCTCGGACCTGCGTGGCGCCGACCTCCGCGGCGCGCTGCTGATGGACGCCGACGTGACCGGCGCCGATCTGCGGCTGGCCGACGTGACCGGTGCCGCCACGGTCAACGCCGACCTTAGCGGAGCCGACCTCGGCGAGTGTCTGTTCTGACGCAATCACAGCTCGACGCCGCGAAGGGCGACGCCACCACCCGCCTGCCCGTCGGACTGATTCGTCCCGCGCACTGGACGGCCACCACCACCCAGCCGGCTCGCCCTCGTCAGTAGCGCGGCACGGCGTGGGCGGACTCCGAACGCGGTGCGGCGAGGAGTGCCAGGGCTCTGCTAGTGGGTGATCCGGGCTCTGCGTGGTAGATCACCAACATCTGGTCATCGGTGCCGGCGATGTGGAGTTTCTCTCGGTCGAGCTCGAGATCGCCGAGCTTCGGGTGATGCAGCAGAGCCGGGCCGCCTGCCCGGGGCGTGACATCGTGGCGGGGCCACAGGCGACGGAAGTGTTCGCTTGCCACCGACAACTGGCCGACGAGCTCCGCGAGCCGCGGATCGAAGGGGTCGGCGCCGCCCGCTGCTCGCAGTTGACCGATCGCGGCGGCGGTGGCTTCCTCCCAGTCCGTGTACAGCTCGCGTTCGCGGGAGTCGACCAGGGCGGCTCGCAACCGGTTCACCCCTGGCGCCATGGACGGCGACAGGGCTCGGGCCGCGACGTTCGCGGCGAGCACGTCCATGTACCTGTCGTGCACGTACGCCGGGCGTCGGAAGCGTGTCGAGAAGCCGCAGCGTGCCCGCGGGAACGGGCTCTCGGCGCCGCCTGCGTTCGACCCTCGGTGATGCGATCTTGTGAAGGTAGGTGCGCTGCTCGTCGTTGAGGCCGAGCGTCCGGGCGAGGGCGTCGATGACCTGGGCGGACGGCGTGTGCTCACGGCCCTGTTCGAGACGCAGGTAGAACGGACCGCTGGCCCACTATTGTGCCGCCGACCTCGCCGACCTGACCGATGCCGCCGACCGCGCGCTCGACCGGCTGCGCAAACGACCCCAACTCCTCACCCCCTTCCTACGACATACGGGGCTTGACTGGTCGTGAGCAGCAACCCCACCGATCTTCAATCGGCATTAAACGGCACCGCGGATGCAACACCCGCCGGAGCACGATGTCAAGACTATGAGGAACACTGCCAGGCTGGAGCCGGGAGCCTCCGTCCGGGATGGCCGGTCGGCCCGGTGCACGCAGAGTGAAGGCCAGGAGTAAGTTGTCTGCCACACCGAATCAGGCCTCGCGCACCTGCGCGGGAGTCGGGACTTCCAGTCCGCCCGTTCGGAACTTCCCGTCCGCCCGGCGGGGTGAACCTCTTGACCGCCCCGGCCGCGCCGGGTAGGAGTAGACAGTGGGCTGACAACGTTGTCAGGCCACGATGACATCCGCCCACGGTGCCATCGGCCCATCAGCCCGCGGTCTCGTCGCCGCCGGGCCACAGGAGGCGAGAACCATGACGCAGCAGTTCGGGATCGACCGCCGCAAGTTCCTCGGCAGCGCAGCGGCCGCCGCCGTCGTCAGCGCCGCCGGGGCCGGCACGGCGAGCGCGGCGAGCACCACCGCGCAGGCGCCGGGCCGCCACCGCGACCGGCGCGTCCGCCTCGGGCTGAACTACACGCCCAGCCGCAGCTGGTGGTACTCCTGGTCGGACTGGGACACCGCCTCGATCAACGCCGACCTCGCCGACATCGAGGCGCTGGGCATGGACCACATCCGCATCATGGGGCTCTGGCCGCAGCTGCAGCCGAACGCCACGCACATCAACACCGGAATGGTTGACCGGACGCGGCAGATGCTCGACCTCGCCCACGCGCACGGGCTCGAGGTCGAGGTGACCGTGCTCGACGGCGCCGTCAGCGGATTCCTGTTCGTCCCGCCGTGGCTGATGAACGGCGGCAACGGCCAGGTGACGAACTTCTTCACCGACCCCGACGCGATCGCCGCGCAGCAGCGGCTGTTCGCCGCGCTCGGGTCCGGGCTGGGCGACCACCCGAGCCTGCTCGGCTTCGACCTGTCCAACGAGATCTACTGGTTCGCCCAACCGTTCGGCATCGACGTCGCCCCGGCGGTCGGCGACGGCTGGCTGCGCGCGATGTTCGACGCGGCGCAGAAGGCGGCGCCCGGCAAGGTGAACGTCGCGGGGATCGACCACTACCCCTGGCTCAACGACGACTACTTCAGCCGGGACGCGCTCGGCACCACCGGGACGCTCAGCGCCAACCACACCTGGGCCGGCTGGGCCGACGTGTTCAGCACCTACGGGCCGATGTCCACGCCGTCGCTGCACTACTCGGAGTACTTCATCGAGCTGATCAAGGCGTTCCACACCGACCTGAACCGCCAGGTGTGGATCGAGGAGACCGGCGTCTCCAAGGTGTGGATGGATCCGGCGCTCATCCCGTCGTGGACCGAGCAGTCGATCAGGAACATGGCCAGCTGCGAGGACTTCTGGGGCGTGACCTGGTGGTGCTCGCACGAGGTCAACTCGGCGTTCACGGGCTTCAACCCGCTCGAGTACGACCTGGGCGTCTACACCAACGACCGCAAGCTCAAGCCGATCGGCGCCACGATCGCGAGCCTCGCCCGCGAGTACGACCAGCACCCGCCGGAGCCGCTGCACCGGGACACCGCGCTCGTGCTGCCCGACGACCTCGTGCCGTGGACGCCGTTCTTCGAGCCGTACATGAAGCTGATCGACAAGGGCGTGCGCCCCGCCGTCGTGAAGGCGAGCCGCAGCGGCGACAAGGCCTACCTCGAAGCCCGCGGCATCGACCGGCTCATCCAGCTCGACCAGGTGTGAGGCTCGCGGCCGGTGCCGGCTGCAGCTTCCGCGCCCGCGGAGAGCCCGGGCGGCACCGGCACCGGCACCGGTACTTCGGTGTCAGCGGCTCCGGCGACGTCAGCGCCGTCTTCCCTTGTCCCTGAGCCGGATCCTGGCGGCGTTCGGCAGACGGAACGGGGTGCGCGGCCACCTCCCGCGCGTCCGGCGCGCGAGCGGGCCGGGACGGCGCGGCTCGACGGACAGGGCGCGGCGCGGCACCCCCGCGAGCACCCGTTCGAGGTCGACCGCGAACCCGGCCGGCTCGTTGAGCCCCGGGGCGAGGCCGATCCCGGCGCCCGCCACGGAAAGACGGCTGCGTTCGAAACCGGCCGAAGCCGTGGTGCCCGGATGGCGGGACACTCGTCTCAGCGCGCTCATACCGGTCAAGGTAGCGCGCGAGGCCGCCATACGCCCGGGATTTTCCCTCCGGCGCGTACCCCGGGTCTGGCGCGCCGCGTCAGAATGTCGGCGGGGCGTCGAAGCCGCGCGTACGCCCGACCATATGAAATACCGGTTGAACACATGGACGCCGACACGACCGCCCACACCAACTCCAACGCCGACACCGCCGACACCGACGCCGACGCCGAGGCAGCGCAGGACGCCGGTCGGCTCGGCGAGCCGGTGCTGCGCATCAGCGTGGACGATCCGGACCTTGACATGGACGAAGACCTCTACTACTCGTACCGCGATGAACTGTTCACCGGTGTGATGGTCGAGCACTACCCGAACGGCCGGCTGGCGGCCGAAGTCGGCTATCGCGGAGGCAAGCCGGAAGGCCTGGCCGCCACCTGGTACCTGGGCCGCCCTCGCCGCTGCTGCACGTGGCCGCAGTCGAACTGCGCCACCTCGACGCGGAAACCCTCAAGGTTGCCGCAGTGCTCTTCGACGCCGACTCGCTCGAACAAGCCGAGACCGCGACGACGGAGCACTCTGCGAAGCACGCCCGGGCCTTCGCGCTCAACTTCGAGGAGACACTCGCGATCGTCGAAGCCTTACGTGCCCTGGCAATCCCCGCCGGGCTCATCGTCTGCCCTGGCAACGTCCCCGGCCACCCGCCCGGGCTCAACCTCGCCACGCACCTCGGACTGGTCACCGCCAAGGCGACCTTCGGCGTGTCGGACGCTCCTTATACCGGCCTCTACGACGAACCCGGGCAGCAGCGCGGGGACTGCACAGACCTCCTGGACGACGACGGCGCCGTCATCGGTCGCGCCCTGCGCACCCGAGAGGGGCAGGAAACGTTGTTCGTCACCTACGGCCATCGCCTCTCGCTGGAAGCCGCTGTCGAGATGACCCTCCGACTGACCACGCGCACCCGTCTGCCGGTCGTCACCACCGCCGCCGCGGCCGCACTCGACGAAGACGCCCGGGTTTCCCGTCCACCGCGGTTGACGGGAAACCCGGGCGACGAGCAGTGACCTTCTCCGCTCGGTTCTCCGTTCGGTTCTGCGCTCAAGCCGCCTGGTACCCGGTGTCCAGCTCCTTCTTGAGCCGCACCCGGTCCACGGCTTTCTCCCATTTGCCCATGACCAGTGTGGCCACGCAGTTGCCGGTGATGTTCGTGAAGACGAACGCGGCGGAGAGCATCGGGTGGATGCCGAGTACCAGGGCGACGCTGCTGACCGGGATCTTGTGCGTCGCCTCGAGGGTGAGGGCCAGGACCGCGATGGCCGAGCCGGACACCCCGGCGCCGCCCTTGGAGGTCAGCAGCAGCACCAGCAGCAGGCCGAGCTGCGCCTTCCAACCCAGGTCGGTGCCGGTCACCTCGGCCAGGAACACGCTGACCGCGGCGAAGTAGAGGCAGGTTCCGTCGTGGTTGAAACTGTAGGAGGTCGGCAGCACCAGGCCGACCACCGACTGGTCCACGCCCAGCCGCTTCAGCTTGGCGGTCAGCTGCGGGAAGACGCTCTCCGAGGAGCTGGTGCCGAGCACGAGCACGAGTTCCTCGCGGAAGTAGCGCATCAGCTTCAGCAGGCTGACTCCCGCGTAGTGCGCGACCGGCCAGAGCACCAGCACGAAGAAGAGTACGACGATCAGGTAGAACACGCCGACCAGCTTGGCCAGCGGAGCCAGCGAGCCGAGGCCGTACTTGGACACGGTGAAGGCGATGGCGCCGAAGGCCGCGAGCGGCGCGATCCGCATCACCTTGCCGATGATCCAGAACAGCGCCTGCTGGGTGGTGTTCACGACGTCGAGCACCGGCCGCGCACGTTCGCCGAGCGAGGCGACGCCGCAGGCGAAGAGCACCGAGAACACCAGCACCTGCAGGATGTCGCCCTGGTCGAAGGCCTGGACCGCCGAGGTCGGGAACAGGCTGGTGAGGAAGTCGGAGACGCTCTGCGAGGCGGCCGGCGCGGTCGCCTTGGCGCTGGCGTGCACGGCGAGGTTCAGGTGCACGCCGATGCCCGGCTTGAGGATGTTGACCACGACGAGCCCGATGATGAGCGCGCAGGTCGTGATCACCTCGAAGTAGATCAGTGCCTTGACCGCGATGCGGCCGACCTTGCCGAAGTCCCGCACTCCGGCGATGCCGCTGGTGACGGTGCAGAAAATGATCAGCCCGACGACCATCTCGATCAGGTTGATGAAGATCGTGCCGAGGAAGTCGACGTTGCGGCCCACGTGCGGCGCGAGTGCGCCCACGGTGACACCGGCGGCCACGCCGACCAGAACCTGGAAAGCAAGATCTTTATAGAATGGCTTAGATTTCTTGCGCGCGCCCTCGGGTGCGTCCGTGGACTGCGCGGATATCGTCTGTTCGCCCATCATTCCCGTCTTCTCCGTTGAAGGCAAGGTCATTGCTGGCAGGCATGGTGTGATCAGGCGGTAGGGGTAGGGCAGGCGGCCGGGACCCGGCCGACCCGCTTCAGTCCCCTGGCTCAGCTCTCTGAGTCAGTAGTCGAGGACTCAGCCCGCCGGCTCAGTCGCCGAGCTCGCCGAGGAGCTCGGCGGCCGGGGCGAAGACCTCCTCCACGTCGAGCGCGCGCGGCAGCAGCCGCTGAGCGACGCAGGCGTCGATGGTGGCCTGGACAGGTCCGCGCAGGCGTTCGAACCCGAACATCGTGGGGCTCGGCGCGCCCTGCGGCCGCGACACCTGCGCGTCGGCGCGGCGCAGCAGGGCGAAGGCCTCGCGCACTGCGGCCGGGTCGCGCCGACAGGCCGACACGCTCGCGGCCACCATGTGGTTGATCGGCATGTAGCCCTTGCGCTCCCACGACGCCCGGTCCCGCTCGACCGCATCGGGGACGACGGGGACGAACTCGTCGCCCTCCGGCAGGTCGTTGCCGAGGATGACGGCGTCGACCCGGCCGGCGCGCAGCAGTCCGGGCAGATCGCGGGCGCCTTCGTCGTGCTCGACGATGTCCGGGTCGTGATACTGCTCGACGTGCGCGGGGTCGTGGGTGACCCATCGCACGCTCTCGGCGGCGAGCCCGTAGTCCTCGGCGAGGTGGGTGCGCACCCACATTCCGGTCGTCTGGGTGTACGCGCGCACGCCGATGCGCCGGCCGGCCAGCTCCTCGGGCTTCACCGGACGCGACGCGTGCGCGATCAGACAGCCGCGCTGGAAGCGAGAGGCGACGACCGCGGGCAGCAGGACGATCGGCCGCCCATAGGCGACGGCCTGCAGGGCGGTGACGATCGCCAGTTCGGAGACGTCGTAGGCCGCGTCGCGCACCATGGGGGCGAAGGCCTTGTGCACCGGTGAGACTTCGTGGAAGTCCAGCCGCACACCCGGGCTGGTCAGCTCGCCGCGCTTGATCGCGACGGTGTGCGGATAGTCGGCGAGTACGGTGCGCAGCACGCTCTGCTCGGTCATCGGGCACCTCCGGTCGCGGTGAGCGCCGGGTAGAACGAGGCCGCGGTGCCGCCGAGGATAGAGGCCTGATCCGCCTCCGGCAGCACCGACAGCGCCGCCCGGGCGTGGCCGAGCGCGGTGGGCAGGTCGTCCTCGACCGCCGGGAAGTTCGAGCCCCAGGCGATGCGGCCCGCGCCGTACGCCGAGACCGCCTTCTCCAGGAAGTCGCGCGTCGTGGACGCGCCTGAGGCCGCCGCGTCCAGGGCCCGGTGCGTCAGCTTCAGGTGCACGCCGGGGAACGCCGCGAGCTCGAACAGCAGATGCGCCTTCTGATACGGCAGTCCGTCCGACAGGTCGGGGCGCGCGCAGTGGTCCAGCAGCACGCGCACCTTCGGGAACCGCTCGAGCAGCCGCACCAGCGCGGGCAGGCCCTCCATGGCCATCTGCAGGCACACGGGGATGTCCTCGGCCTCGGCGTGCGCCCAGGCCGGGAAGGAGTCCGCGTGGCCGAGCCAGTCGGACTGGCCGGGCATCGTGGTCCCGGTGGTGAACAGGCGGAACCCGGACAGGCCCCGGGAGCGCCAGTGCTCGATGCGCTCCACCGCGTCGGGCGCCAGCGCGTCGATCGAGAAGACGCCGACGAACCGGTCCGGGTGAGCGGCCACCGCGTCCGCGACGAGGCTGTTGTCGTGTCCGTACACCGTGGACGCCTGAACGACCACGGCCTTGGCGACGCCCGCCGCGTCGAGCGCCCGGAGCAGGCCGTCGGCGTCCACCGACCGGGCCTCGGACCAGGAGGAGCGTTTCCCGCCGATCGGACCGGTCGGGTAGCGCGCGGAATCGGGCGAGACCACATGCGTGTGCGTGTCGATTACAAGCTCGGGGTGCGTCATCGCAGCTCCTGTGGGTTGTGCAACACGAGGCGGTGAAGATCAGTCCGCCCGGGCCGAAGGTCCGCTCATCGTATTGGATTGTTAACAATCCTGGTCACGATCCTGGGTGCGATCTGCGTCACAATTCTGGAGGCACTCCTGCGGGCGGCGGCCGCGTCAAACAGACGCAACCTGCGCGTTGCATTTGTCACGCGGACGGCCTGGCCGTGGCGACCGCGCCGCCCCCCTCCCCGTGAGCAGGACGGCGGCCAGGGACACCGTGGGGCCGGGGGCGTTGTAATCGGAGGTGTTGTCGCCGGAGACGCTTTCGCCGGAGACGGCGACGTTATAGACGCTGACGTTGCTGGCGTTATAGAGGTGTCGGGGCGCTTTCGGCCTGCTCTGGCGCGTGTCGCACCACGGCCGCGTCGACCACGTGCACCGCCTTGCGGTCGATGCGCGTGAGCGCCGGCAACGCGAGGAGGCCGCACAGCAGCGTCGGCACGCCGCCGGCTATCAACGACCACCGCGCGTTCGTGGCCTGGGCGATCCAGCCGACGAGCGGACCGCCGACCAACGTCGAACCCTGCCATGCCAGTCCCCACAGCGCCATGACCCGCCCGCGCATCTCGGGCCGCGCCGCGAGTTGCAGCGTCGTCTTGGCGTAGGAGTTGAAGGTGATGCTGCCGTAACCGACGGGCACGAGGATCGCGAGTTCGGTCCACATCGACGGCGCGATCGCCGCCAGCGTGATCGCGATGCCCCAGCCGATCGCCGCCAGGCACAGCGAACGCGCCCGCAGCTTCGCCCGCGCGGCCGACACCAGCCCGCCCACGACCGCGCCGACGGCCATGATCGAGGACATCAGGCCGTACGCCCCCGCGCCGCCGCCGAACACCTGGCTCGCCATCAGCGGCAGCGTCACGGGGAACTCCCACGCGAGCGTGCCGACCAGCGAGATCATGAGGAGCGGGATGAGCAGCTCGGGCGTCTCGCGGACATAGGCCATCCCGGCCCTGATCTGTCCCTTGCGCTCCTTCACCGGCCGCGACGGGAACAGCTCCGCCGTGTTCATCCCCGCCAGCGACAGAAGCACCGCGCCGAACGAGACGGCGTTGCACGCGAAGCACATCGCCAGTCCGAGCGCGGCGACCAGCACCCCGGCCAGCGCCGCGCCGAAGACCCGGGCCAGGTTGATCGCCACCGAGTTGAGGGTGACGGCGTTGGCCAGCTCCTCGGGCGGGACCATCTCCGTGATGAAGCTCTGCCTGGCCGGATTGTCGAAGACGTTCACGAACCCGAGGGCCAGCGCGAGCAGCACGACCGACCACACCTGGATGACGTGCGCGCCGGTGAGGATCGCGAAGATCGCGGCGAGCACGCCGGAGAGGGTCTGGGTGGCGTAGAGGATGCGCCGCTTGTTCCACCGGTCCGCGTACAGCCCGCCGGCCGGCCCGAAGAACAGCATCGGAGCGAACCGTGCCGCCGTCGTCAGTCCGAGCACCGTGCCGCTGTGGGTGAGCTGGAGCACGAGGAACGACTGGGCCACCGTCTGCATCCAGGTGCCCATCACCGAGATGAGCTGCCCGAAGAAGTACAGCCGGTAGTTGCGTTGCCGCAATGACGAGACGATACGCACGCGCTCATTATATAGTTAGCTCCGATAAGGATCGATCCCCGGTCAAAGAGCTCCCCCGCCGAGCTCGCCCGCCCACGGCCCGCCCGCCACTTTGTTTTCAAGATTGTTGACAATCTGGCCGCCCGGGCTCTAACATTTGATCATGGGGCAGTCAAGCAGCGGTCAGCAGGCCACCGAACATGTCGCGAAGGTTCTGCGGGAGGCGATCAGGGCGGGCGAGATGGCACCGGGCCACCGCCTCGTGGAACAGGATCTCGCCGAGCAGCTCGGGGCCACCCGGGCCGCGGTGCGCGCCGCACTGCTGGACCTGACCGGCGAGGGGCTCGTCGAGCGGATCGCCAACCGCGGGGCGCGGGTCCGGGTGATCCCCCTCGAAGAGGCATTGCAGATCATCGAGTGCCGCGCGGTGCTCGAGGGCCTGTGCGCGGCGAAGGCCGCAGAGCTCGCGCAGGAGGAAGACAGAGTACTGCTGCGCGGGATCGGCGAGAAGATGCGCGAGGCGGTCGCGGCCGGCGAGGTGATGGCGTACTCGAAGCTCAACCAGCAGCTGCACGCCCACCTGCTGCGCCTGTCCGGACAGCAGGTGGCCTCGACGCTGCTGGAGCGGCTCAACGCCCAGATCGTCCGGCACCAGTTCCGCCTCAGCCTGCGCCCCGGACGCCCGCAGGTCTCGCTGCCCGAGCACCTCGCGCTGATCGAAGCGGTCTGCTCGCGCGACGAGGCCGCCGCCGAGCGGGCCGCCAGAAACCACCTGGCCAGCGTCGCACAGGCGCTGCGTCAGAGCGCTGAAAGCGCGGAAGCGGAGTAGAGAACCGGCCATGACTCGGATATCGAGCGCAGCGACGAACAACGGGAGCGACTACCAGTGAAGAACATCATCGTCAGCGGAGTCCCGCGCCCGCCGCTCGCCCGGCTCGACGAGCTCGCCGGCTTCGGCGTCGCCACGGTGCACGAGGCGCTCGGCCGCGTCGGGTATCTGGGTCCTGAGCTGCGTCCGATCCAGCAGGACACGCGGATCGCCGGCAGCGTCGTCACGGCGCTGGTCTGGCCGGGCGACAACCTGATGATCCACGCGGCCGTCGAGCAGTGCGCCCCCGGCGACGTCCTCGTCGTCGTGCCGACCTCGCCGTGCACGGACGGGTACTTCGGCGAGCTGCTCGCCACCTCGCTCGCGTCGCGCGGCGTGCGCGGCCTGGTCATCGACGCCGGCGTGCGCGACACCTCCGAACTGCGCGCCATGGGCTTCCCCGTGTGGTCGCGGCACGTGAGCGCGCAGGGCACGGTCAAGGCCACCGCGGGCGCGGTCAACGTGCCGGTGAGCATCGGCGGCCAGAGCATCCGCCCGGGCGACGCGATCCTCGCGGACGACGACGGCGTGGTGGTCCTGCCCGCCCGCGACCTGCCGCACGCGATCGAGGCGTCGACGGCACGCGAGGCGAAGGAGCAGGCCACGCGCGAGGCGCTGGCCGCGGGCCAGCTGGGCCTCGACCGCTACAGCCTGCGCGGGCTGCTCAAGGACCTCGGCGTCGAGTACGTCGACCACGAGCAGTACCTCGAGGGCGAGCGCGCGCTGTGAGTGAACACGACGGCATCCCGTGCATCCTCATGCGCGGCGGAACGTCCAAGGGTGCTTACTTCCTCGAGGACGACCTGCCCCGGGACGTCGCCGAGCGCGACGACGTCATCCTGCGCGTGATGGGCAGCCCCGATCCGCGGCAGATCGACGGCATCGGCGGCGCGCATCCCCTGACCAGCAAGGTCGCGGTCGTGAGCCGTTCGGCCCGCGACGACGCGGACGTGGACTACCTCTTCCTCCAGGTGGGTGTCGCAGAGGCCTTCGTCACCGACCGGCAGAACTGCGGCAACCTGCTCGCCGGAATCGGCCCCTTCGCCGTCGAGCGCGGGCTCGTCGAGGCGGCGGGCGAGCGGACCAGTGTGCGCATTCACCTGGTCAACACCGGCGAATCCGCCACGGCCACGTTCGCTGTCCGCGACGGCCGCGTGGACTATGCGGATTCCATCCTGCTGTCCTTCGCCTCCCCGGACGGCAAGCCGCTGCTGCCCACGGGCAAGCTCGTGGACACGCTCGACGGCATCGAGGCCACTTGTGTGGACAATGGCATGCCGAGCGTCGTCGTGCGCGCGACGGACCTCGGCGTCACAGGGTACGAATCTCCCGCGGAACTCGAGGCGAACGAAGCTCTCACGACGCGCATCGCCCGCATCCGCAAGGAGGCCGTCGCCCTGATGGACCTGGGCGACGCCCCTTCGCTGCCGAAGATCTCCCTGGTGGCCCCGCCGCGCGAAGGCGGCACGATCAGCACCCGGACGTTCATCCCGGTGCGCGTGCACGAGGCGATCGGCGTGCTGGGGGCCGTGAGCGTCGCCACCGCGACGATGCTGCCGGGAGCCGTCGGCTCCGAGCTCGCCGTGCGGGGCGAGCTCGGAGCCCCGTCGCGCCTCGAGCACCCCACCGGTGCGGTCGACGTCTCGGTCGAACTCGATCCCGACGCCCCCGCCGACCGGCCGCGCACACGCAACGCCGGCCTGGTGCGTACCGCGCGAAAGCTGTTCGAAGGCACCGTCTTCCCGCGGCCCGTGCTGTAGCACGACGGCGTAACGCCGCAGCTGTAACACCAGTTCAACGCCGCAGCGCAGCGCCGCAGCGGTCTCGTCTCCGGGAAGAACCCGATGCGCCCGGCCTCCACTGGAGGCCGGGCGCATCAGTTTTCTTACGGACTAGGAAGACACGGACTACGGATGGGTAGGCGCCTGCTGCAGGCGGAGTTCCGCGTCCCTCGCCTTGCCGGCGGCCCGGGTCCGGGGCCCGAATATGGCGAGCACGATGGCTCCGACGAGCCAGGTGGCGGCGATGAAGTAGAAGACGCTGCGGTAGCCGCTGGAGTTGTAGAGCACCGCGATGATCAGCGGACCGGCCGCATTGGACAATCGGCCCAGGCCGTAGGAGACACCGGTACCCAGGGAACGGGCATGGGTGTCGAACAGCTCCGGCGAGTACGCGTAGCCCAGGGCGGTGTAGCCGCGCTCGAAGAAGTTGACCAGGAAGCCGAAGACCACGATGAGCGCCGGGTTGAAGGTGGTGCCGTAGAGCAGACCGCTGACCGCGATGACCGCGCCGAACGCGACCAGGCACCACTTGCGCTCGAACCGGTCGGTCACCATGGCCGCCAGGTAGGAGCCGAGGGGCGCGCCCGCGGTGGTGAGCGCCACGTAGAACACCGACTGCCCGACGCTGAAACCGTGCTTGGCCAGCAGGGTCGGCGCCCAGGTCGAGTAGCCGAAGAAGCCGATGGTCTGGGTGACCCAGAGGACCGTCAGCAGCAGCGTCGGCATCAGGTACTTCCGCTGCAGCAGCGTACGCAGCGGCGGCCGCTCGCGGACCGGCTCGTCCACGGGCTGCGCGGCGACGGGCAGCGGGCCCTTCTCGGCGGAGACCAGCGCCTCGATCTCGGACAGGACCTTTTCGGCCTTCTCGTGCTCGCCGCGGCTCTCGTACCAGCGAGGCGATTCCTTCAGGCGACGGGTGAACAGGACCAGAAGGATGCCGAGCGCTCCCCAGAGGTAGACCAGCCGCCAGGTCCAGTGGTTGATCGGCACCAGGGCGCTCGCGATGAAGTTGGTGGCCGGCGTGCCGCAGATGCCGATGACGATGGCGTACGCCTGGTACTTGCCCTGGACCGCGCGCGGGAACAGCTCGGTGAGGTAGATGACCCCCACGACGGTCATCGCCGACAGGCCCGCAGAGGTCAGAACCCGGAAGGCGCCGAGCGAGACGATGTTCCAGGAGAACGTCGACGCGAGGGAGAACAGTCCGAACCACACCGTCGTGACCAGCAGGAGCCGTCTGCGACCCCACCGGTCGGCGAGCGCGCTCGCGATGATCGAGCCGAAGAACATTCCAATGAACGACGCCGAGGTGACGAATGCGACCTGGTTGACGGTCACACCCCACAGCTTGATTAGCTTCGGTGCGGTGACGGAGAAGCTGTTGATGTCCGCGAACTCGAAGAAGTACGCGAAGGAGACGGCGATCAGGGTTATCTTGTGGAACTTCGATATCGGGAGCCGGTCGAGCCGGTTGCGCGCGTTCGCTGTATGCATGGCAGGGCCTTCGTCGGTAGGGCGGAGGGGGTCAGACATCTTCGTCGGGCCAGTACAGGCGCATCGGGTTCGCGACCAGTAACCGGTGCTGCTGCTCGGTGGTGGAGGCCACCTGGGGGATGTAGTCGACGAGCAGCCCGTCGTCGGGCATGTGATCGACCAGGTTGGGATGCGGCCAGTCCGTCCCCCACAGGACGCGGTCGCCGAACTCCTCGACCACGCGGCGGCCGAAAGGCACCACGTCCGTGTAGGCGTGCTGCTCTCCGTTGAGCGCGGCCGGGCCGGTGCGGGTCAGCCGCTCCGGGCAGGTGACCTTCACCCACACGTCGTTGCGCTCGACGAACCGCAGGAAGCCGGAGAACTCCGGTCCGTCCACCGGCCGGGTGACGTCGGGACGCCCCAGGTGGTCGATGACGAGCGGGGTGGGCAGGGAGGCGAAGAAGTCCTGCAGCTCGGGCAGGTCGGCGCTCTCGAAGTAGAGCACGATGTGCCAGCCGAGCGGCGCGATCTTCTTCGCGATCGTGCTCAGGTTCTCCTTCGCCTTCGGCGAGGCGTCGACGTCGACCAGGCGCTTCACGAAGTTGAAGCGCACGCCGCGGATCCCGGCGGCGTCGAGCGCGCGCAGTTCGCCGTCGCTGACGTCCGGGCGGACCGTGGCGATGCCGCGGGCCAGGCCGCCGGAGGCCTGGATGGCGTCGACCGTGGCGGAGTTGTCGGCACCGTGCGGCGTGGCCTGCACGATGACGTTGCGCGTGATGCCGAGGTGGTCGCGCAGCGCGAACAGGTCGGCGGCACTCGCGTCGCACGGCGTGTACTTGCGCTCGGGGGCGAACGGGAAGCGCGCCTGCGGGCCGAACACGTGGCAGTGCGTGTCCACCGTGCCCGGGGGGAGCTGGAAGGTCGGCTTGGAGGGGTTCGCGTACCAGTCGAGCCAGCCGGGCGTCTTCGGGGAGATAGGGGTCATGGCAAACGGTCCGATCGGTGAAGGGGGCTGCGGGAGCAGCCGTCGGGAGTGACGGGGCGCGGCGCGGCCGGATCTCGTCGTCGCGGCCTGGGCCGGGTCTGCGCGGCGTGCGGCCGGCGCCGGCGTCGGCGCGGCGGTGCGGCCCGCGCGGGCCGCCGCGGGTCAGCTGCTCAGGCGGCTCTGGCTGCGCAGGAGCGCGTCCAGGCGCGGGTAGACGGCGCGGACGTTGTGCTCCTGGATCGCGGCGAGGTCGGCCTCCGGCAGCTTCGCGGCCTCGACGTAGCGGCGCGTGTCGTCGAAGTGGTGGCCGCTGCAGGGGTCGATGTCGCGTACCGCGCCGATCATCTCCGACGCGAACAGGATGTTCTTCGCGGGCACGACGTCGACCAGCAGATCGATGCCGGACTGGTGGTAGACGCAGGTGTCGAAGAAGACGTTGCCCAGGACGTGCTCTTCCAGCGGCGGCTTGCCGAGGGCCATGGCCAGGCCGCGGAAGCGTCCCCAGTGATACGGCACGGCGCCGCCGCCGTGCGGGATGACCAGGCGCAGCGTGGGGAAGTCGGCGAACAGATCTCCCTGGACCAGCTGCATGAACGCCGTGGTGTCGGCGTTGAGGTAGTGCGCGCCCGTGGTGTGGAAGGCGGGGTTCACACTGGTGCTCACGTGCACCATCGCGGGGATGTCGTACTCGACCAGCTTCTCGTAGAGCGGGTACCAGGAGCGGTCGGCCAGCGGCGGGGCCGTCCAGTGACCGCCGGAGGGGTCGGGGTTGAGGTTCACCGCGACGAAGCCGTACTCCTCCACGCAGCGCACCAGTTCCGGGATGCACGTGGCCGGGTCCACGCCCGGGGACTGCGGGAGCATCGCCGCCGGGGCGAAACGGCCCGGGTAGAGCCGGGCGACGCGGTGGCACAGCTCGTTGCAGATCGCCGCCCACTGCGCGGAGACGCCGAAGTCCCCGACGTGGTGGGCCATGAACGAGGCGCGCGGGGAGAAGACCGTCACGTCGATCCCGCGCTCGTCCATCATCCGCAGCTGGTTCGGCTCGATGGTGGCACGCAGTTCGTCGTCGGTGATCCGCAGATCCTCCCGGCGCGGCGCGGCGGCGGGGTCCGCGAGGCTCGCGATCTGGCGCTCCCGCCAGGCGGCGAGCGCCGCCGGGGCGGTGGTGTAGTGACCGTGGCAATCGATGATCATCGTGGTGCTGGCTCTTCCTTGAGGCGGCTTCATGCCAACATAATGCACGACGAAATTGTTGACAATATGCGCGACGATATTGCCACCCTTGAACGGCTCGCCCCCTCCCGCACCGAAACCGGATCATGAGCGCTGACCTGCGCGGATACACGGAGGGCAGGGTACGATCCTCACCCGCGCAGGACCGCCTTGTCCACCGGTTGTCAGTTACGGTTTTATCCCGATTGGCACGTTTGGCCCGCTCTTCGGCACCCCGCAGACGCCGACCTGCCCCGGAGTGCGACACTCCGGGGCAGGTCGGCGGTACAGCGGTACAGCGATTCAGTGGAGATTCAGTGGATCAGCCGATCACTTGTGCGTGGTGAGGAAGACGGGGTTGGTGAGCGCCCACATCGGGCCGAACAGGAGCGCGTCGCCCATGGTGTTGCCCTGGCCGGCGGTGCCGTCCGCCATGAGGTGCCGCACCTCCGCGCGCACGTAGGCGGCGAGCGAGGCGGTGGTGCGCCACACCACCGTGCCCGTGCCCGTGGCGTCCACCGACTCCTGGTGCATCTGCCCCTCGTCGGTGATGAACCGGACGGTGGCGTGGGGCACGCCCTTGACCTCCAGGCTGACGTCCACGGGAGCGTCGGCGGGCAGGCTCAGGGTCTGGCCGATGCCGGCCTGCTTCCCGCCCCCGGTGGCGGTGAAGGTCAGGTCGACGGCGGAGGACTCGGCGATCCAGTTCCGGCCCTCGCGGATGCCCTCCATGATGTCCGGGGTGGCCAGGTCCTCGGCGTACACGACGTTGTGCGGCAGGCCGATGACCTGCGGCTCGCTGTGCGCGTCGCTGTTGCCCACCGCGGGCAGCCAGCGCTCGCCGGTGCGCACCGCCTCGCCGAGCTTCTGGTCCCAGGTGCTGACCGCGTGCTCGTCGTCGTAGGTCCACGGGCCGGTCCACACCTCGGTGGCGTCCGCGTCGTCGAAGCCGAACTTCCACTGGCACGCGATGTACGCGCAGTACATGTGCGCGGGCACGACGAGGCCGCCGCTGCGGCGCACCTGGTTCGCGAACCGGGCGAACGCGTCGTCCCGGGAGCGGTAGCGCCAGTCGATCCACTCCCCCGCCGGCAGGCCGAGCGCCGCCCAGTGGCCGTTGCGGGTGGTGACCTCCTCGCCGGTGATGATGAGCAGGTCCTCGCCCGCGTACTGGCCCCACACCGCGTGCGAGGAGTTGGTGTTGTGGTCGGTCGAGACCATGAAGTCCAGGCCGGCCTGCCGGGCGCCGGTGGCGACCTCGACCGGCAGGCGCTTGCCGTCGGAGTAGACGGTGTGCAGGTGGCAGTCGCCGCGGTACCAGGCGCGGCCGCGGCCCTTGGCGCGGGTGGGCGGGTAGTTCGGCACGAACGCCGGGCCCGGCTCGCCGTAGGTCAAGGTGACCTGCACCTGGTAGTTCAGGCCCTGCGGGGCGACCTGGTAGGGGCCGAGCACCACGTGCCAGGTGCCCGGCTTGACCGGCCCTGGCAGATAGCCCGGGGTGGCGTCGCCGGCGCTGATCTCGAAGGAGGTGCGGAACCCGCCCGACCAGCCGCGGAAGCCGCTGCCGCCCAGCGCGGCGCCGCGCTCGTCGAAGATGCCGATGTCGCACGAGTTGGCCGGGACCCCCGAGGCGACGGCGGGCTTGTCGTAGGAGTACTGCACGGCGATCTGCGCCACGCCCGCCGGCACCTCGACCGGGAGGTAGACGAAGTCGGCCGCGCCGGTCGGCAGGAAACCGCTGATGGTCCGGCTCTCGGTGGTGCCGGGCGCCGGCGACCCGGACGAGCCCGAGGTGCGCTCGGCCGCCTGCGCGAAGGACATCGGCGCCAGCGTCAGGGCGGCGACGCCGCCGGCGCCGGCCATCAGCAGTCGACGCCGGTCCAGGGCCGCGGGCGACTCGGCCGGCTCCGACGCGGGCAGCGGGTCGGCGTGGTGCTCGCAGTAGCCTTCAGTGCACATGAAAGTCCTTAGTCACTCAGAAGCGAACAAAGTCCGCAAGTCGTGGGTGTCTTCGGAACGTAGTGAGCCCGGGTGAACGCGCGATGAGCAGTACCCGGCGGGCGATCGGTCCGACGGTGTCCGACCGGAACTCCGGACCGCCTCCCCGGTACACGACGATCGTCTGGCCGACAATGCGCGGATGTTCTTCGACGAATACAGCTCTCGCCGGGGTGCCGTGGCGCCCCGGGAAGTCCACCGTGGTGAAGTACTCCCCCGTCGAACCGCGGCTGAGCCGGAATTCCCGATTGGGCCGGCCGGAACGTTCGATGCTCGAGTTGGAGTCGACCACCCGCCCCTGCAGCACCAGAAAACTCGGGCCGAGCGGCCGCACCAGCCATCGGGCGATCAGCCTGCTTATGGGGAGCAGAACGAGCGCCCCGCCGACGGAGACCCAGAAGAAACCGTAGAAGGCCACCACTCCACGGTAGGCGCTCCGCTGCGGCAGCGACCAAGACCGCGGTGTATATTTCGGCCCTGACAGGTGGGGGTGGGCAGGGATGGGCCGGCTCAGGCGGGGTTGGACTCCGGCGCTGCTGGCGGCGTGCGGCAGCGTTCTGATCGCAGGGTCCGTTGACGAGTGGGGCTCGGATCAGGCGCAATACGACGCGTTCCGCTCCTCGTCGGTATGCGCTCAGGGGCCGGTACGGGCGGACGAGGACTGCGTGACCCTGCACTCTGCGCGTGTGCTGGATGTGCAGAACTTCAAGGGCCGGACGGACCTCACGGTGCAGGGCTGGCCGGAGCTGGAATTCGACAGCGATCCCGGCTTCGTCACCGGGCTGCGGGCCGGCGAGACCGTCGAGGTGATCCTCTGGGGTAGGACAATCCAGGGTATTGAGTACAGGTCGGACGGTCCCGACTACCTGAGCGAGTCCGCGGTGCTCGCGCCTACTCGCGACTACGCCCTGATGGTGCTGGGCCTGCTGCTGCTCTGCGTCGGCGGCCTGTTCGGCGCGGTCGCGCTGCTGCGACGACGTGGCGCGAGCCGGGAGCGGATCCGGTCTGTTCAATGGTCGCTCGGCTCGGCGGCGGGCCTCGCGTTTCTGAACCTGCTCGGCGTCATCCTCACGAACTCTCCCGCCGGCGGCTTCGTCACCGACGGCGTGCTCGGTGGCCTGACGTTGGCCGTCGTGGGCATGATTCTGCTCGCCGGCAGGCGACGGCGGCCTTTCCGGGTCCCGGTGCCGGTTCGAACGAGCAGCGTGCCGGCCGGCCCTTCCGCCAACGCCAGAATGCGACGCCGACCCAAGTCCCGGCCGCAGTCCCGGCGGAGCCCGAGGTCGCGCTAGAGCGTGGCCTGATACTGGTGTGGGGCAAGATGGCCGCAGGCCATTCGAGAGAGGCGGCACCAGTGAGTTCCACCCACGTGGCTTCGGGTGACGAGGCCGACGAAGTCGGCAAGGCCGCGGAGGCCGACGAGGTCCGCCGTTTCTGGGGCGGGCTCGGACTTCCCGGGCTGATCGACGTCCACACGCACTTCATGCCCGAGCGTGTCCTGCGCAAGGTCTGGGACTACTTCGACGCCAACGGGCCGCTGATCGGCGGGCTGGAGTGGCCGATCACCTACCGGCAGCAGGAGGCTGAGCTGGCGGGTCTGCTGCGTGCGTTCGGCGTCCGCGCCTTCACCTCGATGCTCTATCCGCACAAGCCCGGCATGGCCAGGTGGCTGAACGGATGGGCGGCCGACTTCGCTCGCCGCAACCCCGACTGTCTGCACACCGCCACCCTCTACCCCGAGCCGGACGTCGCGGCATACGTCCGCGAGGCCGTCGAGGCGGGCGCACGCGTGTTCAAGGCTCATGTGCAGGTGGGGGCGTACGACCCGGCCGACGAACGTCTCGAGCCGGCATGGGGACTGCTCGCCGAGGCCCGCATCCCGGTGGTGATGCACTGCGGCTCCGGACCCGCGCCCGGCGAACACACCGGACCCGAGCCGATCGCGCGAGTGCTCGCCCGCCACCCGGGCCTGCGGCTGATCGTCGCGCACATGGGCATGCCCGAGTACGAGGAGTTCCTCGATCTCGCCGAACGATACGACCAGGTACGGCTGGACACGACGATGGCGTTCACCGACTTCACCGAGGGCTTCATGCCGTCCCCCCGGCGCGCCCTGCCCCGGCTCACCGCCCTCGGCGATCGCATCCTGTTCGGCTCCGACTTCCCCAACATCCCCTACCCCTACCTCCACCAGCTCCACGCCCTGGAGCGGCTGGGGCTCGGAGACGACTGGCTGCGGTCCGTGTGCCACGACAACGCCGCAAGCCTGTTCAGCCTGTGACGCCGTCGAACCGGCACCCCTGAGGCATATGTTGAACGCCATGAACGACTCCTCAGCGGCCCGCCGCAGACTGCTCCTGCTGCGGCACGCGAAATCGGCCTGGCCCGACGTCGCGGATCACGACCGTCCTCTGGCGCCGCGCGGGCAGCGCGATGCTCCCTTCGTGGGCCGGTGGCTGCGCGCCCACGAGTATCTGCCGGATCAGGTGCTGTGTTCGAGCGCCCGCCGGACGCGCGAGACATGGCAGTTGGTACAGGAGCAGCTCGGCGTCGATCCCGCGGTCCGCGTCGATGACGAGGCCTACGGGGCCATGCCCGGTGAACTGCTGGATCTCATCCAGCAGAGCGAACCGGCGGCCCGAACCGTCCTGGTGGTCGGGCACGACCCCGCCGTCGCCGAGCTGGCCCGGACGCTTCCCGCCGAAAACGCCGCCGACGCGGCGCTGCTCGTTCGGATGCGCGAGAAGTTCCCCACCGCCGCCGTCGCAGTCGTCGAATTCACCGGTACCTGGGAGCGGCTGGAGCCGGGCACCGCCCGCCTGAGCCACTTCGTCACACCTCGCGAACTGCGCGAGGACGACCAAGCAGATTAGGACCGATACAGCAGACCGATGCAGCCCCCTGCGATCCCGGCTCCCCGGCAGCCGATGCGCTGCCGGGGAGCGGTGATCTTAGAGGGCTGAACGGTTCAGCAGGTTCAGTGTGTTCAGCGGGTTCAGCGGGTTCAGCAGGCTTAGCAGGTGAGGTTGCCGCCAGGGGACACGCCGAGGATCGCGGTGATGGACTCGTAGTCGTTGACGCGGTCCTGCATCTCGGCGGTGTTGCTGCCGTTGCATTCGACGCTGCCGTTGATGGCGCGGATGGTCTGGCCGAAGCCGGCTCCGTTGACCATGGCGTTGTGCGCCGTCATGGTGCCCGGACCGGTCTGGGTGTCCCAGTACCACAGCGCGGTCTCCCAGGAGATGGCTGCGTTGGTGGCGACCAGGCCGGGGTTGTCGAGCAGGTCGACGTTGAGGGCGTTGCCGGCCGCCTCGTAGTTGAAGTTCCAGCTGATCTGCAGCGGCCCACGACCGTAGTAGGCGTAGGTGCCGGCCGGACACCCGTAGGACTCGCTGGCGCAGTAGTTGCCCGACTGGTCGATTTCGTTGACGTAGACCAGGCCGCCGGTCTCGTGGTCGACGTTGGCGAGGAACGCGGCGGCTTCCTGCTTCTGCACCGTCGTGCTGCCGGTGGCGGCGAATCCGGGGTAGGAGCTCAGCGCGGCGACCAGTCCGGAGTAGGTGTAGAAGGAGTTCCGGCCCGGGAAGATCTGGTCGAACTGCGCCTCGCTGACGACGAAGCCGCTGCTGCCGCCGCCACCCGTACCGCCGCCACCGCCGGATCCGGTGCCAGTGCAGGTGTAGGGAGACCAGAACCAGGTGCTGATGGTGGGGTCGTAGCCGGGATTCGCATTGGTGGCAATGTAAAGCTGACCGTTGGCCGGGTACGTGACGATGTCACCGACGTTGTAGTTCTGCCCGGCAACCCAAGCCGGGTAGCTGCAGCTGCCGGTGCTGCCGCCACCGGTACCGCCACCGCCTGTTCCGCCGCCACCGGAACCAGTGCACGTGTACGGGGACCAGTACCACGTGCTGATGGTGGGGTCGTACCCGGGATTGGCGTTGGTGGCAATGTAAAGCTGACCGTTGGCCGGGTACGTGACGATGTCGCCCACGTTGTAGTTGTGGCCGGCGACCCAGGCCGGGTAGCTGCAGCTGCCGGTGCTGCCGCCACCGCCTGTTCCGCCGCCACCTGAGCCGCACGCGCCTTGGTCGGCCCAGACGTCTGCGACGCCGGGGGTCTCGCCCTGCGTCCACCACTTGGCGGACCAGTTGTCGCCGTTGTACGAGGCGGTCATCCCGACCGTGTAGACCGCGCTGGAACTCCAGGCCGCGGCGCAGGCCGCCGCCGCGCCGGCGGGTGCGGCCGGGAGAGCGATCGTCGTCAGTCCGAGCACGCCGGCGACCGCGGCCAGCAGTGCGAGCAGCCGGGCACGCCAGGCTGCGTGGGTACGGGTCATGTGCCACTCCTTTGTGGGTGGGTGAGTGGTGACACCACACACATAACGGGATTGGTCCAGACCAGTCAAGGGTTCGGACGCAATTGGTCTACACCTGCCGACGCGTCCGCTCGGCCGCGCCGCGCCTCTCCCGTCCACTGCCGGCCGGAGTGTCGATCGGCGGGCCGGCGGGAACGGTTGCTAGTCTCCATCCACGAATATCCGATAGATGAGGCTTGCGATGCACCTCCACCGCCCCGTCGAGGCGGAATCGGTATCCCATATGACTTTTTCCTGCGTGGTGAAGGCGGTCGACAGATGAGTCACGAGGTCTCCCGGCGCGGACTCCTGGGTCGCGCGGCCGGCACGGTCGCCGCCGGCGCCTCCCTCGGCACCGCCGCGGCAGCGCCCGCCTCTGCGGGCACCGCCGTCGCCCCCTTCGCCGCAGCAGCGCCCGGTCCGGGTGAATGCGAGCACGAATGCGGCGCGAACCTGCGCGTGCTGCCGGGCGACGGCCGCTACGAAACCCTCAGCCAGGGATTCAACCAGCGCTTCACCAGCGAGCCCCGCTACATCCAGCTCGTCACGAGCGACGAGAGCGCGGTATCAGCGGTCCGCGAAGCCCTCGAGAACAGGCTCCGGCCGACGGTACGCGGCGGCGGCCACTGCTACGAGGACTTCGTCGAGAACACCGGCGGTGCCATCCTCGACATGAGCACCATGAAGCGCGTCTACTGCACCAAGGACAAGTACGGCGAGACCGCGTACTGCGTCGAGGCGGGCGCCACCATCTGGGACCTGTACACGCAACTGTTCCGCAAGTTCGGCGTGACCGCGCCGGGCGGGTCCTGCTACTCCGTGGGCGTGGGCGGCCACATCTGCGGCGGCGGGTACGGCGTGCTCTGCCGACGCAACGGGCTGATCGTCGACCACCTCGTCCAGGTGGACGTCGTCACCGTCCGGAACGGCCGGGTCGAGGTGACCCGCGCACACCGCTCGGATCCGGCCACCTCGGACACCGGTCAGCTGTTCTGGGCGCACACCGGCGGCGGGGGCGGCAACTTCGGCGTCGTCCTGCGCTACTACTTCACCGGGGCGCTGCCCACGCCGCCCGCCCGGGTCTGGCTCAGCTCCATCGGCTGGCCGTGGGCCGGCATCCTGCAGAACCCGGACGACTTCAGCAGGCTCCTGACGAACTTCGGCGAGTTCTTCGCCGCCCACAGCGCAACGGACGAGCCGGTCTACCAGGACCTCTTCAGCATCCTGAAACTCACCCACAAGACGAACGGCAACCTCGTGCTCTCCAGCCACTGGATGCGCGACGAGACCGGCCCGCTCGACGACTACCTCGCCGCGATCCAGTCCGGCCTGAGCACGCAGCCGATCCAGATGACGGACGGCGGCGCGGGCGTCGAGTTCCTGCCCACCCCGGAGAAGCGCCGCCAGATGCCCTGGTTCCAGGAGACGATGACGGTCAACGGCTCCGGCGCCAACCAGCGCGGCAAGTACAAGTC
>Ga0310811_10001851_pt1 | contig 26288 bp, 31 predicted proteins | sample YCmetagenome_FD_207642 | JGI IMG/M metagenome (GOLD analysis project Ga0310811, IMG submission 207642) | Soil microbial communities from experimental microcosm in Duke University, North Carolina, United States - YC | ecosystem: Engineered > Artificial ecosystem > Soil microcosm > Unclassified ... | reverse complement strand
AAACCTTTTCGGCCAAAGCACAAGACGTCAAACGCGACTGGTGGGTGATCGACGCCAAGGACCAGATGCTCGGCCACGTCGCCGTCAAAGCAGCATCGCTCCTGCGCGGCAAACACAAAGCCATCTACACCAACCATGTCGACACGGGTGATTTCGTCGTCGTCATCAACGCCAGCCAGATCAAAGTCAGCGGCAAGAAAGACATCCAGAAGACATACATGAGCTTCTCCGGCTATGTCGGCGGTCACAAGCACGAGACCTTCCGCGCCCGGCGCGAGCGTCGCCCGGAACTGCTCGTCGAGCGCGCAGTCAAAGGCATGATCATGCACAACGCGCTTGGCGCCACGGTCTACCGCAAGCTGAAAGTTTACAGCGGTTCCGAGCACCCGCACGAAGCGCAGAATCCAAAAGCGGCCACTCTCTAATTTGTAAAATGAGCAACGAACACACCGCCACCGGCCGTCGCAAAAATGCGATCGCCAAAGTCTGGGCCAAGAGCGGCTCCGGAACCATCCGCGTGAACGAGCGCGACTTCACGGACTACTTCCCGAGCCTCTCGCTCCAGAACGACATTCTTCGTCCTCTCGAACTCGCCAACAGTGTTCACACCTACGATCTCCGGGTCAGCACGACCGGCGGTGGCGTGAATGGCCAGGCCGGTGCGCTGCGCCTCGCGCTCAGCCGCGTCCTGATCGAGATCAATCCCGAGCTTCGTCCCGTCCTCAAGAAAGAAGGTCTTCTCACGCGCGATCCGCGCATGAAGGAACGGAAGAAATCCGGCCAGCCCGGAGCCCGCAAGCGTTTCCAGTTCTCGAAACGATAGTCGAAACTTTCACGCTTTCCCTCCCGAGGAAAAAAGCCGTCTGCCCGTTGTGGCAGCCGGCTTTTTCTTTTTGGGGAATGGCCCGGGGCTCGAGGTTGCGGGGCTTGTGTTCGTTTCGTGGTTTCCGGTGATTGGGTGGCGGCGAGAAACGGCGGGGGTGATTCCGCGGAGCCGACTCTATTTCACGAATCTTACAGAAGATCGCAAAGGACGCGAAGGGCTCGCGGGGTGTCGACATTTTTGAGGGGCTCGAATTCAAAAGTCGGCTCGGCGGGAGCGGGGCTCTCCCTGGTGGACGCGGTGCTTGCACCGGTTGATTCAATATCGGCAGGACGGCCCGCCTCGCGGATGCATTTCTTGCGATGAAGGACGCCTCGATTTAGAGTCAGTGCCATGCCCACTTATGTGTACGAGACGGTCGGGCGTCCGACCCGTCGCTACGAGATCAAGCAAAGCATGAAGGATGACGCGTTGCGCGTGCATCCCGAGACTGGCGAAGAGATTCGCCGCGTGATCACGGGCGGCTTCGGCTATCTGGCCAAGGGCGGCGCCAAGGCGGCGCCGGCTTCCCATGGGTGCGGTTCCGGTTGCGGCTGCCACTAAAGTTTGTGGCCATGGCAGACCGGCGCGCCCAGCTCGGCATTATTTTCCTCACGATCCTGATCGACATGATCGGGTTCGGAATCGTCATTCCCGTCCTGCCGCTTTACGCCGAGCACTACGGTGCGACAGCGATGCAGAACGGTCTGCTCGTCGCGATTTTTTCGCTGGCCCAATTCCTCTGCGCTCCGCTCTGGGGACAGCTCTCGGATCGGGTCGGCCGGAAGCCGGTGCTTTTCGTGAGCATTCTCGGGACGGCCGTTGGCTTCCTGCTGATGGGCCTCGCCGGTTCGCTGTGGATGCTTTTCGTGGCCCGGGTCATCGATGGCGCGGCGGGGGGCAATATCGGCACTGCGCAGGCCTACATCGCGGACATATCGACTCCGCAGGAACGTGCGAAGGCGATGGGCCTCATCGGCGCGGCCTTCGGCCTCGGTTTCATGTTCGGGCCGGCGATCGGCGGATGGGTTGGGGGACACTACGGATTTCAGGCGCCGATGTATCTGGCGGCGGCGATGGCTCTCGTGAATGCCGTGCTGGTGCTCGTGATCCTGCCGGAGAGCCTGCCCGTGGAGCGGCGCGGAGTCGGTAAACGCGGCTCGATTTTCGAGGTGCTCCAGCATTGCAACCGCCGCGTTTACCTCTCGGTCTCGGCGACCTATTTCCTTCTCACGACGGGGTTCTCGATGATGACTTTCGTCTACGCGCTTTTTGTTTTCCATCGGTTCGGCATCGGCCCGATCGGGACGGGGAATCTGCTTGCGCTGGTTGGATTCATCGGCGTGCTGATCCAGGGCGGCCTCATCGGGCGGCTGGTCAAAAATTTCGGCGAGGCCCGTCTCGCGACGGCGGGAATCATCATTCTTTCCTCCGCGTTGTTCGCCCTGCCGCTGGCGTCATCGCTGGCGGCCCTGATCCTGGCAAGCGCCGGAGTGGCGATCGGCAACAGCCTGCTCATGCCCACGCTGACGAGCATGGCCTCGCGAAGCGTGGATGCGAACTGGCAGGGACGCGCGCTCGGCCTGCTGCAATCCGGCGGCGCGCTGGCGCGCTGGGCGGGGCCGCTGACCGGCGGCTGGCTGCTGGCATTCGACGTGGCGGCGCGCTCGAAGGAACATTACGCGCGATCGCCGCTGTGGGCGGGAGCGGCGCTGGTGGCGGTTTCGATCGTGTTCACCCTCATGCTGCCGCGAGCGGTCTCTCCCGCGACGGCGGTGGTGGACGAGCCGTCGGCGGCCTGAGTCTCTGCGAATCGGATCGTGCGCGCGCCTGATTGCGCATGGCGAAGATTTTCGCATTGCCACCTTGCGGCATCGCCATAGCATCCACGAGCTGCCCCATGCCGACCAATCCGGAAATCAAAGTCTTCACCGGCTCAGCTCACCGCCAGCTCGCCGAAAACATCTGCGCCTATCTCGGCGTGCCACTGGGCGATGCCTCGGTGAGTTCGTTTCCCGATGGTGAAACGTTCGTCAAGATCAACGAAAATATTCGTGGTCGCGACGTCTACATCGTGCAGCCGACCTGCCCGCCGACGAACCAGAACCTGATGGAACTGCTGATCCTCGTGGACGCCGCGCGCCGGGCGAGCGCGAAGCGCATCACCGCGGTGATTCCGTTTTTCGGCTATGCCCGACAGGATCGCAAGGATCAGCCGCGCGTGCCGATCACGGCGAAGCTTGTGGCGAACCTGCTCGTCGCGGCCGGAGTGCAGCGAGTCCTGACCATGGATCTCCATGCGCAGCAGTTGCAGGGATTTTTCGATATTCCGGTGGATCACCTTTACGCCGCTCCAGTCCTCCTCGGTTATTTGCGGGAGAAGGGGCTGGACAATCTGGTGGTGGTTTCTCCCGATGTCGGTGGAGTGAAAATGGCGTCCGCCTATGCCCAGGCACTCGGAGTAAGTCTCGCCATCGTCGTGAAGCGGCGCAAATCCGCGACGGAAACCGAGGCTTCCCATGTGATCGGCGACGTCTACGGACGCAACGTGTTGATCGTGGACGATCTGACCGAGACGGCGGGCACGATTACGAATGCGGCCGCCATTCTGCGCGATCGCGGAGCATTCGATATTTATGCTGGCATTTCGCACGCCGTGTTGACAGATTTGGCGGTTGAGCGATTAAAAGACTCTCCGATCAAGGAGTTGATCACCACCGACAGCACGCCGGTTCAATCTGGTGCTGCGGGGCGCGTAACGGTGCTTTCGATAGCCGAGCTGCTAGGCGAGGGCATTCGACGCATCCACGATGACGAGTCGGTGACGTCGCTTTTTGAACTGAAGAAATAATCCGAAACGCAATTCTGTTATGGCCAACCAAGTTAAACTCTCCGCTCGTCCGCGCACGCACGCCGGCCGCAATGCCGTGAAACAAGTGCGCGCAAATGGCGCCGTGCCAGCCGTGATCTACGGTGCGCACGAGACCCCTGCGAACCTCGAAGTCGATCGCAAGGCACTCCAGACGATCCTCGCGCATGCGGCGAGCGAGCACATCCTCGTCGATCTCGAGATCGCCGGTGACGGTGGCAAGAGCACGAACAAGCTTTCCATCATCCAGGAAGTCCAGCACCACCCGGTGCGCGGCGACATCCTCCACATCGATTTCCATGCCGTCTCGATGAACGAGACGATCACGTCGGAAGTTCCGGTCGAAGCAGCAGGTGAGCCGGTTGGCGTCAAGACTGGCGGCGGTCTTCTCCAGCAGCAGGTTCGCGCGCTCGAGATCGAGTGTCTTCCGCAGAATCTTCCTGATTTCATTTCCGTCGACGTGTCGGCGCTGAACATCGGCGACTCGATCCACGTCAAGGATCTCACTCTTCCCAAGGGCGTCACCGCTCTTGCCGAAGGCGACATCACCGTTTTCCTCGTTTCCGAGCCGACCGTGGCCGAAGAGCCAGCCGCCGCGTCCGCAGCCGGACCGGAGGTCATCAACGAGAAGAAGCCGGAAGCCGAAGACAAGAAGTAGTCTTTGCCGCCATGGAGGGCCGATTTCGCCTTGTGGCCGGACTCGGCAACCCTGGCCGCGAATACGATCGCACGCGACATAACGTCGGCTTCCTCGTAGCCGACGAGCTCGCCCGCAGGGCCGGGATTACATTTGCGCATGAGCCGAAATGGAATGCCGATGTCGCCCGGGCCGGGAGCGTGACGTTCATGAAACCCATGACGTTCATGAATCTCAGCGGCGAATCGATCGGCGACTTCTGCCATTTTTTCAAATTCGAACCGTCACAGGCGCTGATCATCATCGACGATGTTGCCCTGCCGCTGGGGCGCCTGCGCCTGCGCGAGAGTGGCAGCGACGGAGGTCACAATGGCCTCGAGTCCGCCCTCATGCACCTGGGCAGTACCCGGGTGCCCCGCCTTCGGGTGGGCATCGGGGGTGCAAAAGACTCGCTCGTCGGCCACGTCCTGGGCAAATTCTCCGCTGAAGAACAGCCGGCGCTCGATCAGGCGGTGAAACGCGCGGCCGATGCCGTCGAGTTCGCCCAAGCCAATGACTTCGAGGCGGCAATGAACCGATTTAACTCCAACGAACAACCATCATCATGAAAAAACGATACGAAGCCCTGCTCGCTCTCAACACGCGCGGCAAGGATGAAAGTGCCAAGGAAATCATCGAGCGCATCGAGAAGGGCTTTGCGGCCGAGGGCGTCACCGTCGAGCAGACGCAGCGCCTCGAGCGCCGCGAGCTCGCCTATGCCCACGATCACCTGAATTCCGCGTACTACGTGAACTTCATCATCGCGACCGATCCCGAGACGCTCGAAAAGCTGCGCGGCAAGTTCAAGCTCGACGCCGACGTGATGCTGCAGAACTATCTCGTTCTGCCGAAGGCGAAGAAAGTCGCGGCTTAAGGGAATTTTACCAGCGCCCCGGACCATGGCCAACGTCAACAAAGTCATCCTCATCGGAAACGTCACGCGCGATCCCGAGATCAAGTACACGCCCAAAGGCACTGCGGTCGTGGATCTCGGTCTGGCGATCAACCGCTTCATCCCGGCTTCAGAAGGGGCCGAGAAGCGCGAAGAGACGACCTTTGTGGACGTGACGCTCTGGGGAAGACAGGCCGAGGTGGCCAACGAGTACGCCAAGAAAGGCCGTCCCGTTTACGTCGAGGGCCGTCTCCAGCTCGACAGCTGGGAAGACAAGCAATCCGGCCAGAAGCGCAGCAAATTGCGCGTCGTTGGAGAGAATCTGCAGCTTCTCGGTTCCCGGGAGGGCGGCGGAGGTGGTGGCGGCGGCGGCGGCGGCGGATACCGCAGCGGCGGCGGCGACGATTATGCGGCGCCTTCGCGTCCGCGCTCGGGCGGTGGAACTCCTCCATCGCGTCCGCCGGCGGAACCCGAGGACGACGACATCCCATTCTAAAGCTTCAGGGCGGCAAGCGATTGCCGCCCTTTTTCTTTGTCCGGGGAAGATCGGGCTATTTTTCCAGGACTACGGGATTTCTCAGAGTCCCGACGCCGCTGATTTCAACGGCGACTTCGTCTCCCGCCTGGAGCCATCGCGGAGGCACGCGAGCCATTCCGACCCCGGATGGCGTTCCGGTCAGAATCAAAGTGCCCGGAAGCAGGGTGGTGCTGCCGCTCAAAAAGGAAATGATCCCGGGCACGCTAAAGATCATGTCCGACGTCGGGCTCTCCTGCATGATTTCGCCATTGAGCGTGGTGCGCAGGAGCAGCCGGGACGGGTCGGGAATCTCGTCCGTGGTGGCGATACAAGGGCCGATCGGCGCAAACGTATCGAACGTCTTTCCCCGGCAGAACTGACCGCCGCCGAATTGCTTCTGCCAATCGCGGGCGCTCACGTCATTCGCGCAGGTATAGCCGAGCACGTAGTCGAGAGCCTCGCCGGGCGAGACATTCTTGCATCTCCTGCCGATGACGACGGCCAGCTCGCCTTCGAAATCCACCTGCGTGCTGACGAGGTGCTGCGGGATCTCGATTGGGCACTCCGGATGCTGAAGGGCGGCCGGCTGCTTCATGAAAAGAACCGGGTATGACGGTAGAGAATGCCCCATCTCCGCGGCATGCCGGCGGTAGTTCACGCCGATGCAGAGGATGGCCGGCGGATCGACCGGGGCGAGGAGCTGCCGGATATGGGCAGGCTCCGCGGTGACCGCGTGATCCGCGAAAATGTCCCCCTCGATGCGCAAGGCCGTGCCGTCGGAGGCTTGGGCCGCATGGTGGATGCCGCCGTGCTCGTCGAGATAGCGGATCAACTTCATCGTGCGGAAACCTAGCCGGTCGTGCGCAGGCCGCTGGCGATGGCGTTGATCGAGAGCAGGACGCGCGGCAGCAACTCCGCGGCTTCTTCCGGCGATTTCGCCCCGCGCCATTCGCGCAGGAGAGAGATTTGCCGGCGATGCAGGACGCTCAAGGCCTCGGCGCGGCGCTGGAGAGTGTTCAACATCCGCGGGCGGCGTTTCTCGACGCTGCCCTGGAAGATGTCGTCGAGCATCTCACGCGTCTTGTGAAACTCGTCCGTGATCTGCTTGAAGAACGTGTCGCGCACGGCCGTGTCGGGGACGAGATCGGCGTATGCCGCCATGATGTTCAGGTCCGCGCTGGCGAGGTTCGTCTCGACGTTGGTCAGGACATAGTAGAGCAGCGGGCGCAGGCGGGGATTCTTGCGGACATCGTCAAAGAGGGCGGGGTTGCCCCTGGCAAGCGCCTCCAGGCCGGAGCCGACGCCATACCAGCCGGGAAGGTAGTAACGCGATTGATTCCAACTAAAGACCCAGGGGATGGCGCGCAGGTCGGCGAGCGTGCGGCGGCCGGTGCGGCGGGCCGGGCGGGAGCCGATGCGGGTGACCTCGAGCGCGTCGATCGGCGTCGCGTAGGAATAAAAGTCGGTGAAGCCGTCGGCCCGGACAAAGGCGGTATAGGCCGCGGTGCTGGCGTGGGCGAGCGTTTCCCAGAGCTCGTCGGAGGCAGGGCGCTGGGTCGAGCGTCCGGCCGATTGCTCGATGGAGACCGCAGCGACGCCGGCAAGCATGAGCTCGAGGTTGAACGCGGCGGTCGGGAGATTCGCGTATTTCTGCGCGATGGTCTCCCCCTGCTCGGTGAGGCGGAAATCGCCCTGGATCGTACCGGCGGGGAGAGCGTCGAGGAATCGGTGCGTCGGACCCGCGCCGCGGCTGATCGTTCCGCCACGACCGTGGAAGAAGCGGATCTGCACGCCCGCGTCGTTGCCGGTCTGCGTGAGCTCGCGCTGGGCTTTGTAGAGCGCCCACTGGCTGGAAAGAATGCCGCAATCCTTGTTGCTGTCGCTGTAACCGATCATCACCTGCTGCACGGGGCGGGCGGCGGTGCGGGCCGGGGTGCTGCGGCGCAAGGTCTGCTGGTGGCGGAGACTCGGGAGGGTGACGGGGTGGGCGAGGAACTTGCGCATGAGGTCCGCGCTTTTCTCGAGATCGTCCTGCGTCTCGAAAAGCGGGACGACCGGCAGGTCGCAGACGAGATGTCCATGCTCCCAGCGGGTCAGTCCGGCCTCGCGAGCGAGCACATAGACGGCGAGCAGGTCGGAGAGCGAACGGGTCATGCTCACGATCAGGGCCCCGATGCCCTCGTAGCCGTAGTCGTTGAGGTGTTTGCGCACCACGCGATAGCAATCGAGGACGGCGTCCGCTTCCGGGCCGATGCGGGAGTCGGAAAAATGGAAGGGGCGGGGACCGCTCAATTCCGCGGAAAGGAATTCGACGCGGCGCTCCTCGCTCCATTCCGAGAATTTCGAGTCCGGCAATCCGGCCGCGGCGAGGATCTGCTCCATCGCGCGGTCGTGGAAGCTGCTGTTCTGGCGGATGTCCAGGGCGGCGAGATGGAAGCCGAAGACATCGAGCGTGCGTCGGACAGGCCAGACCGCGCTGCGAGAGAGCCGGCCGGCATTGATGGCGAGGAGGGATTCGTGGAGAACCTCCAGATCCGCGTCGAGCTGCTCGGCGAAGCGATACGACCAGGGCTGTTCGACGATCTTGGCGTTGTCGTCGCGATTCTTGTCGAGGGGCAGGCGCTCCTGCATGAAGAGCACGTATTGCTGCCACGGCTCGTCGGGATGCTGGTGCCGGATCTCCGCCACGCGCTGCGGATCGAGGACGGAGGCGATCTCCTCGATGCGGGCCTGGAACTCCGCCGGTGCGGGTTGCACGAGCATGGAAAGGGGCAGCGCGGCGGCAAGGGTGCGGAGCTCCCGATCGAGGACGAGGCAGGCGCTGCGGCGCAACTCGGTGAGAGTCTCCTTCGTGACCGAGGCGGTGACGAGCGGATGCCCGTCACGATCGCCACCGACCCAAGTGCCGAAGCGGGGCCGCGGCCAGGTGGTGTGGGACTCGATGAGACCGGCGGGGAATTCCGCAGACTGCCAGGCCTCGGCGAAGTTCTGATCGAGCAGTGCCACGGCCCGGGGAAAGACATCGCGCAGGTGGAACAGGATGCCCGTGCGCTCGGTGGCCACCTCCGGCTTCTCGAGCAGGATCTCGCCGGAACGCCACAGGCGCTCGAGGGCAACGGTGAGGGTTTCCGCGACCCGGGCGCGCTCGGCGGGTGACTGGCCGGGAGTGTCGAGAGCGTCGAGGAGGCCGTTCAGGGTGCGGTGTTGCGCCAGCACGGCCGGACGCTTCGATTCCGTAGGATGGGCGGTGAGGACCGGCTCCACGCGCACGGTCGGCAGCGTCTCGGCAATCTGCTCGGCGGAAATGCCGTCGCGCTTGAGGCGGCGGAGATAGTAGGCCCATGTCCCGGCATTGTCGCTGGCCTGGTCGGCAATTTCCCGCATGCGGCGGGTGCGGCCGGCCGCGCATTCCTCGACCATGTTCAGGAGCTGGAAGGCGATGGAGTAGGCCTGCTCGACCGCCGGAGTGCGCGCGGCGACGGCGGCTTCTCCGGAAACGCCGCTCTTCCAGGGAAGCAAAGCCGCGGTTTCCGCCTCGCCCAAGGTCGTCAGGACTTCGCCGAGGCGGTCGATGAGAAATTGAATGTCGGCGTCGATCTTTGCGATGCCCGATGAAATATAATCCGATGACTCCCTTGGCTCTGCCATTATGGGAGGCTAGTTAGAGCGAACCGCGTGCCAGTCGGCAACTGTGATTTGCGCCGGAGCGAAGGACTTTTCGTTCCTGGGCGGCCGCCCAACCGTGGAGTTGCGAAATGATGGCATGGGAATCATAGCCACCATCTTCATCGGATTCATCGTCGGCATCGTTGCGAAGCTGCTCATGCCCGGGCGCGATCCGGGCGGATTCATCATCACGATCCTGCTGGGAATCGGCGGCTCCTTCGTGGCCGGCTACCTGGGGCGTGCCCTCGGCTGGTACCAGGAAGGACAGCCGGTGGGCTTTCTCGCTTCCGTCGTGGGGGCGATCATCATCCTTGCGCTCTACCGGGTGATCTTCGGCCGTCGCGCCTGATCAACGTCCAACCGCACTCATCATTTCCGCGGGATAGCGAAGGCCCGCGGCGGCACCGGCCGGGAAGATCGAGTCGATGTCCTCGAGTTCCTTTCCAGTGAGGGCGACGTCGAGCGCGCCGAGATTTTCATCGAGGTATTTGCGGCGCTTCGTGCCCGGGATCGGCAGAATGTGATCTCCCTGGGCAAGCACCCAGGCAAGAGCGAGCTGAGCGGCGGTACAGCCTTTGGCCGCCGCGATTTCCCGGATGCGCGAAACGAGGTCCAGGTTCTTCTGGAAGTTCTCGCCCTGGAACCGAGGGGTGAGTTTCCGGTAGTCTCCCTCTTCGAAGTCGGCCGGTGACTGGATTTGTCCGGTGAGAAACCCACGACCGAGCGGGCTGTAGGCGACGAAGGCGATACCGTGCCGGGCGCAAAGATCGAGCAGGCCATTTTCCTCGGGATCCCGCGACCAGAGCGAGTACTCGGTCTGTAGCGCGGCGATCGGATGGACGGCCAGCGCCCGCTGGATGGTCTCCGCGCCCGCCTCCGAGAGGCCGAGGTGCCGGACCTTGCCGGCGGCGACGAGTTCCGACATGGCTCCCACCGTTTCCTCGATCGGGGTCGCCGGGTCGACGCGGTGTTGATAATAGAGGTCGATCGTATCCACCTTCAGGCGCTGGAGGCTCGCGTCGCAGGCACGCTTCACGTAGTCCGCGCGGCCGCTGATTCCGCGTTTGGTGGGATCCGACTCATTCCGCAGGATGCCGAACTTGGTAGCGAGGAAAACCGAATCTCTCCGTCCGGCGATGGCCCGGCCCACGAGTTCCTCGTTCCGACCAAAGCCATACATATCCGCCGTGTCGAGGAAGTCTCCGCCCGCATCGAGATAGCGATGAATGGTCGAGATGGACTCCGCGTCGTCCCGCCTGCCGTAGAAGTCACTCATTCCCATGCAGCCGAGACCAATGGCCGAGACGGCATCTGTTCCGATATGTCGCGTGTTCATGGGGTCTATTTTCGACCGGAACGGCGCATTCGCAACTTCCTCGTCGAGATGGTTGCCCGACCGTGTCCTCAGCGAGAATCCCGACAGCGAAGGAGACGGGACAGACGAACCTCTCAAGATGAAAGACGAAGAAACACTCCAGACGATCAAAGACCTCATCCAGACTCTCGAGGATGGCAAGGAAGGTTTTCACGAGGCGGCGGAGGCCAGCAAAGACGCCGAGGTGGCGCAGGTGCTTCAGGGATATTCCGACCAGCGAGCCGAACTCTCGGCGCAGCTTCAGACCATCGGCGCAACCTACGGAGAGGCCGCTTATGAGCAGGACAGCACCATCGCGGGAGCCGTCCACCGAGGATGGATCGATTTGAAAGCCGCCGTCACCTCGGGCAGCGCACACTCCGTACTCGCAGAGTGTGAGCGGGGTGAAGATCACGCCGTGGCGGCTTTCCGCGATGCCTTGGAAAAAGATTTACCGTCGAACGTGCGGACCGTGGTCGAGCAACAGGCCGCGAGCGTGCAGGCGGCTCATGACAGGGTGAAACGTCTCCGTGATCTAGCGAAGGCCGCGCACGTCTAGTCTTTGGCAGGCAATAAGCGAACGCGGGCGGGTGTGGGTTGCATCCGCTCGCGTCTTGCTGACGGGAAGCAAGCGGACTCGCTTCTTCCGGGCGTAGCCGGCAACGGCCGGCTGGTTCACAAGTCCGCTCTACTCCTTGCGCTCGGCGGGAGTCGCTGCAGGCTTTTCCTGATCGGCGTGGTGCAATTCGTTTTGGAATTCGTCCTTCGCTTTCTGAAATTCCTTCATGCTCTGGCCAAGGCCACGGGCGATCTCGGGCAACCGCTTGGCTCCGAAAAGAATGAAAACGATGACGAAGATGAGCAGGAGCTCAGGCATGCCGGGCAGGCCGAGGGCAAAGATGGGGTGCATGGTATGGGAGAGTTGGTGACCCCTGACGGAAGCGCGGGAATGAGCTTCCGTTCGAAATCATTGATGTCTTGGTAATCGCGCCGTTCAGCCCATTCGGAAAGAACAATTCTCTGGCGATGTTTCCCCAGTGTAGACGATTTTTCACAATTTGCCGGGGATATTATTCGAAATTGCGCCGCCCGGCCGGATTTTCCGAGGGACAGATAAACCGGTAAAACCGCTTTCCTGACGGGGGAATTGCACGAGATTGAGAGAAACCCCAACCAATGAACACCGTCAAAGCACTCCTCTCCGACCATCAGGCCCTTGCCGGCTCTCTGCGAATCCTCACCGGCGCGACGTATTCCGGCAAACGCGCGATTTATATCTCGGGCTCGCCGGAAGGCTTTCGCTTGCTGGCTCAACTGCTCAATCGTCAGGCGGATGCGGCGGAGAACGAGTTCACGAAGTTCGAGCGCGATGAGGGGGAGCTGTTTTTCACGACGACCGATTCCGTGGATATCTTCGAACTGCACAGCCATCATCCCGCCGCGCATCACCCGCGGCTGGAGTAGGGAAGAAGTCTGAATTGTCGAGTACTCCCTAGAAATTGTCCCGCGCAACCTTCCGACGGTGTGCGAAGTTTGGGCATGAACGCCATGGAGATCATCATCACGGGGCTGGTCGCTCTAGGAGGGATTCTCGTAGTGACCTTTACCACCACGTTTTGCCTGGTACGCCATGCTCGCGAGAAGTGGGCGCGGCAACTCTTCGACGCCTATGTCCACTCTCCGCACAAGCTCGAGGCCTGGCTCGTGCGTGGAGCGCTGGATCAGGTGGAGCACACGCTCGCGCTTGGGAATAGTGGCAGGCGGTGATTTAGATATCCAAGAGCCTGTCTGAAAAAGAGTCGAAGCTCAGATCTATTGGACTCGCGCTATCCGTGATAACAAGTCGGACGGCGGCGGAGCGCCATCCCTACCATTTAAAACGATGGGCTCGCTGCTGCGGCCCCATTTTTCCTCGAGGTCGCTGCCCTCTCTTTTTATTTTTATTATAGACTTCGGTCTGTCGCCTTTCGTCAAATCGAAGCGAGTTTGCTTCAGTAAAGCTCGACCGGTGAGCGCTTGCCGTCCTCGGGACTGCGGGCGGCGGCCATTTCTTCGCCGAGGGTGGCAACACGAAGCTGCCAGACTTCCTCGTCGAGCTGGCGGTGCGCGTCCACACTGAAGGGATCGGGCGGGGCCAGACGGGTCTTGAAATCGGCCACGCGAGCGAGGGCCGGTGCGAGTTGATCGACGGGCAGGTCCTTGATCGAGTCAAGAGCTTCGGCCGCCATTTCCACCCGGTGGCAAATCATGAGGAGGTCATTGCCAGCCGCAAGCGCGAGGCGCATGGTCTCGGCGAAGCCGTAGTGGTTCAGGATCGCCCCCATGTCGAGGTCGTCGGTCATGACGAGCCCGTTGAAGCCCATATCGTCGCGCAGAAGTCCATTGATGATCGTGGGGGAGAGAGAGGCGGGAAGGCCGCTCGAATCGAGCCCATCGACCGCGATGTGGCCGATCATCATGCTATCCACCTTGTCGGCGAAATGCCGGAAGACCGCGAGTTCATATTCCTCCATGAGCGCGCTCGAGCGGGAGAGCCGGGGGAGCTCATGGTGGGGATCGAGGCCGGCGCTGGCGTACCCGGGGAAATGCTTTCCGCAGCTCAGGATGCCGGTGGCGCGCAGGGCGTCGTTGAAAAGGCCGGCCTTCTCGATGACCTCAGAAACGGTCGTGCCGTAGCAGCGGCCGCGCAGGGAGTTGTCCGCCTCGTCGTCGAAGGAAATGTCGAGCACGGGGCAAAGGTCGAGATTGAAGCCAAAGAGCCGGAGAAGCTGTCCGGTAATCCTGCCGTGCCAGCGGATGAGCTCGGCATCGCCCTTCTTGCGGAGCTGCTCGGCATTCGGCGGCTCGTTGCCGAGAAGCTTCAGCCGGGAGACCCGGCCGCCCTCCTGGTCGATCGTGATGATCGGCTCGACGTCGGAAAGGTCGCGGAGATCGTCGATGAGCTTGCGAAGCTGGGGGGCGGTCTTGATGTTCCGCCCGAAGAGGATGTAGCCGCCGGGCTGAATGGCACGGAATTTTTCCGCAGTGGCGGCGTCGAGCTCGGCGCCCGGCACGCCGACGAGGAGGAGTTGACCGGGATGGTCGCTTGGCATAAGAGCGGACATCAATTCCGTATGCGCGGCCTGCTGTCGAAAAAAAACGAAAGAACTCTTCGATGAAGACCGGTCTTTTTGGGGGGAGCTTCGATCCGATTCATGTCGGCCATCTCATCCTGGCGCGTGAAGCCCGGGAGCAGCTCGGGCTCGACCGGGTAATTTTCATCCCGGCGGCGATCTCGCCGCACAAGCTCCATCGCGTGCCGGCACCCGCGGAGATGCGGCTGGAAATGGTGCGCGCGGCGGTGGAGGGGGAGCCGGGGTTCGAGGTCGAGGACTGCGAGCTGACCCGCGAGGGGCCATCGTTCACGATCGACACGGTCCGCTGGCTGCGGGAGCGGCATCCCGGTGACGAGTTCTTTTATTTCATCGGCGACGACAATCTGGAGAAGCTGGAGACATGGCTCGAGATCGACGAATTGAGGCAGTTGGTGCAATTCGTGGTGCTCTCCCGGAATGCCGTGGAGGCGCCATGCGAGTACCCAAGAATCAGCCGGCAGGTGGATGTTTCGTCGACGGAAGTGCGGAAACGCGTTGCGCAGGGGCAGTCGATCCGTTATTTGCTGCCGCAACGAGCATGCGAAGTAATTTTCCGAAACGGACTTTATCGAAATGAGTGAGAAGAAGCCCCCCGTGAAACGGAAAAAAGCGGCTGCCCCCAAGAAAGCAGCCCCGAAGAAAAAAGCCGCGCCCGTCATGGGGGAGGCCGAGCAACTGGCACGAGCCTGCGCGGCAGCGGCGGCGGACAAAAAAGCCGAGGACATCCAGATCATCGATCTGCGTGGCATTTCGGATTTCACCGATTTCTTCATCGTCTGCAGCGGCACGTCGGATCCCCAACTGAAGGCCATTTCCTCGGCCGTGCGCACGAAGGTACGGGAGGACTTCAACCGGGGCGCCCTGTCGGAGGACGGAGCGGCCACGAGCCGATGGGTCGTGATCGATTTCGCCCAGGTGATCGTGCATGTCTTTCACAGCGAGGCGCGATCGTTCTACATGCTCGAGGATTTGTGGGGCGATGCGCCGCGCATTCCTTTCGAAGACGCGGGCGAATAGCCATGGACATCGTCCAGGAGGTCGAGATCGAGTGCCCGCAATGCGGCGAGGTCTTCGCGATCGATATCGAGACGACCCAGCCCCGGACGGAATTCATCTATGACTGCGCGGTGTGCTGCCGCCCGATGACCATCCGGGCCGCCTGCGAGCCGGGGGAAATCGTCGAGTTGAATATCACGGCCGCTTGAGCCCTTGCGCGCGATGACATTGTAGACTAACGATGTGACGTAATGATGATCGGGCAAAAAGATGCGATCGTCCGGTTGTTGCAGGACAACGACCCCGAGACTGTCAAATTAGTAAAAGAACAGTTGGCCGGTGCTGCCGACGAGGATTTGCGCGCATTGGCCGCGATGGTCGACATGGAAGACGAGAGGGTCTCCATGCATGTGCGAGAGGTCCTGGACTGGATCGCCGACCGCGATGCCGAGGACGAGTTCAGTCTGCTCTGCCATCTTTTCGGAGATCATCACGACCTGGAGCGGGCGAACTGGATGCTGGCGCGCGCGCTGATGCCCGGCGCCGATTTCAAGGCTCTGGAGGTGAAGGTCAACGCCTGGGGCCGGCAGTTTCTGCTCAAGTCCTCGGGGGCCATTTCCAGCAGGGAGAGGGTGCTCCAGCTCGCGAGCTTCATGTCCGATGAGCTCGGTTTCCGAGGTAATACAGAGGATTACTATAGTGAGCGGAATTGTCTTTTGCCCGCGGTGATCGAGACCCGGATGGGCATTCCGATCACGCTGACCCTGCTCTACATGATGGTCGCGGCGCGGGCCGGGATGTGTGTCGAGGGCATCAACCTGCCGGGGCACTTCATCGCGCGGCATGGGGAGCTGTATTTCGATCCGTTCCATCGCGGGCGCATCCTTACGAAGACCGATTGCATGGCGATCATGGCCAAGCAGAATCTCAGCCTCCAGAAGAGCCACCTCGCCGATGCGACGGCCCGGCAAATCCTGGTGCGGGTGCTGGCGAATCTGCTCTACGTCTACGATCTCCAGCAGGATCGCGAGAGTCATGCGCGCGTGAATGCGTGGATTCGCGCGCTGACGGCCGAGACCTCCTAGGACCGCGGTCTTGATCGTCGAGGTTCTCAACACGGGTACGGAGCTGCTGCTCGGCAATGTCGTCAATACGCACGTCGGCTACTTCGGCCAGGCTCTTTTTCCACTTGGCCTGCGGATCTCGCGGCAGACGACCATTCCGGACGGCGCGGCCATTCGGGACGGCCTCATCGAGGCCTTCGGCCGATGCGATGTCCTGCTGGTGACGGGTGGCCTCGGGCCCACGACGGATGACGTGACCCGGGAGATCACCGCGGAGCTGCTCAGCCGGCCCCTGGTGGCGGACGAGGGAATCCTGAAGGCGATCCAGGAGCGCTGTGCGCGCCGGGGCTTCGCCTTCCAAGAGCGGATGCGCCGGCAGACAATGGTGCCGGAAGGCGCGATCGTGATGCCGAACGCCCACGGAACGGCGCCGGGTTTGTATCTCCCAGCGGAAGACCGGCCGGCCTCACGCATCCCCCATATTTTCCTGATGCCCGGGCCGCCCCGGGAGCTGAAACCAATGTTCGAAAGCGACGTACGGCCACGGCTTCGCGAGCTGGCCAAGGGGCAGGGGGGCGCGAAGTGCCGTGTCTATCGCTGCGTAGGGATCGGAGAGTCCGTGGTGGAGGCGCGGATCGGGTTGAAGTTTTCAGAGGTTCCGGGGCTGGAGGTCGGCTATTGCGCCCGGCCGAACGAAGTGGATTTCCGGCTCATCGGACCGGAGGAATTGCTGAACGAACTCGAGCCCCAGGTGCTGGCCGAACTGCGGGAGTTCATCGTCTCGAAGGACGGAGAAGACCTCGAGTCGGTCGTCGTAACGAGGCTGCGCGAGAAGAGGCGCACGCTGGCGACCGCGGAATCCTGCACCGGCGGACTGCTGGCGCATCGGATCACGAATGTCCCGGGAGCATCGGAGATTTATGGTTTCGGCTGGGTGACCTATGCGAACGAGGCCAAGGCCGCGGAGCTCGGGGTGCCGGACGAACTCATCCAGGAACACGGTGCGGTGAGCGAGCCGGTGGCGCGGAAGATGGCCGAGGGGGCGCGCGCTCAAGGCGATGCTGATTTCGCCCTGGTAACGACCGGGATCGCCGGGCCCGGAGGCGGCACGGAGCAAAAGCCGGTGGGGACGGTCTTCCTGGCCCTTGCGGAGCGCGGGGAGCCAACGACCGTCTGGCGCGAGTTTTTCCCGACGGATCGGGAGACCTTCAAATGGCTGACCTCGCAGTCGGCTTTGAACGCGCTGCGAAAACGGCTAGAGTGACCAGAAGATGAGCGAAGAAATCGACGACCGGAAGACCGAGGTAAGAACGTATTTTGTCCGCGGGCGGAACGCGATCGTGGCCCGTGCGGAATTCTCGAAGATATACGTCGACTATTACCTGCATCTCGCCGATTGCGGGTTGCAGGTGGATCCCGCCGAGGCCGAGTACGCGAAAGCCGCGCTCGCGGCGATCACCCTCCATGGCGCCTCCCGCCCGCGCAACGAACGCGCGGCCTGGACGGTGAATTTCCAGGAGCCGCTGCTGAACGTCTTCGCCGCGGTGGACAATCCCGGCGGAACGGTCGTGGCAAATGTCTTCTCCGAGAACGTGAAGGAAGGCGCCCAAGGGCTGTTCTATGCCGACACGATTCGCGGGGAGACGGCTCCCCGGCGGAGCGTGGTCGACTTCGACAGCCCGGATTTCTTTGGCGCGGCGGAGCGTTATTACGCGAACAGCGAGCAGCGGCTCACCCGCTTTTTTCCCTACGGCGACGATGAGTATGTGCTCATCGGGGCGCAGCCGGATTGCGATCTCGACTGGCTGAACGGCCTCAATGCCGAGGCGGTGCGGGAACTGGACAAGACGGAAGAGCTGTCGCTGCTCGAGCAGCGATACTATCATTTCGAGTGCGGTTGCACCCAGCAGCGGATGATGAGGGTGATCCTGCCGACCTTCCGGAAGAATCCGGAGATGATTTTTGAAGGCGACGAAGTGATCCGCATGAGCTGCCCTCGCTGCGGGGCCCGGCATGCAATCACGCGGGAGGCGCTGGAAGCGCTGGAAAAGGCCGATTCCTCGGCCGAGACCATGCCGTGAGCCTGCGGCTGCCGCCGAAGCTAAAGCCCGGAGCCGGCCTGCGGGCGGTGCTCCGGTCGCTTGCGATGCAGGCGAAGCGCGATGTCGAGCGCATGGCGGATCATCCGGAGCAGCGCATCCACAGCCTCCGCACGAGTATGAAGAAGTTCCGGTCGCTGCTGCGGCTGGCGGATGCCTGGACGGCGAAGCTCCAGAAAAAGGCGCTGCGGGAACGCATTCGCATCCTGAAGGACGAGATGGCGGGTTCGCGCGACGAGACCGTGATCTACAAAACGGTGGAGAAGGTGCTGGGAGAGAAATCGGTCCGCCGGCTGGGGTTGAAATGCCCCCGGACCGCCAGCGCCGCCACGGCGCCACTCTCCCTGCTCATGACGGCGGACGAACTCGTGGTGCTGACCGAAACGCTGGCCTGGGACAAGGTCGGTGTGGGGAAGCTGAGGGAGCGATGGAAGGACTCGCTCGGCGATGCCCGGCAGGCCAGACAGGAGGCGCGGCACTCCGGCGTCGCCCATGATTTCCACATGTGGCGCAAGCGGGTGAAGGACATCTGGTACCAGTCGGCCGCTCTCGATAGACTGGGGAAAAAGATCGGAGCCGTCGGCAAGGACGCAAAGAAACTCAGCGAGGTGCTGGGAGAAGAGCATGATCTGACCATGGTCCTCGAGGCCGTCAAAAAATTGACGCCAGACGAAAAGGCCACGCTGGAAAACGCCCGAGGCCGCTTGCGGGATCGGGCGTTTGCGCTGGCGAAAGACGCGCGGATCTGACCGCGCGGCTTAGTGCAGGCCGAGCCAGAAGAGGAGGTTCAGGCCGAAGGCGAAGAGCAGGGCGCCGAGGAAGATGCAAACCGGCAGGGTGAGGACCCAGGCGAGGAGAATGTTGCGCAAGGTCTGAGCCTGGAGGCCCGAGCGGTTCGCCGCCATGGTGCCGGCGATGCCGGACGAGAGGACGTGAGTGGTGCTGACCGGCAGGCCGAGATGGTCGGCGGCGAGGATGGTGCTCATGGCCACGAGCTCGGCGGAGGCGCCCTGTGCGTAGGTGAGGTGGGATTTTCCGATCTTCTCACCGACGGTCACGACGATGCGTTTCCAGCCGACCATGGTGCCGCAGCCGAGCGCGAGGGCAACGGCGACCTTGACCCAATCGGGGATGTGCTTCGTGAGATGGTCCGCCGCGCTGGAGAATTGTTTGGCCGTGGCTTCGTCAGCCGGAGTGGCGAAGGCTTTGGCTTTGCTGAGCTTCGCCGTGGCACCGGAGATGAGATAGAGATCGGTGCGGAGATCCCGGCGCTGTTCCTCGGGCACTTTGTGGAAGTCTCCAGCGGCTTTCAGCTTGGTGCTGACGTCAGACGCAGCCGCGGCCAGGGCAGCGTACACGGGAGGAGAAAGCGGGGTATGGCCCTTCAGGTAGTCGGAAATGGTGCTGGAGGGGGTGGTGCTGGTCTGCCCATCGGCCCTGGCGCCGAAGGCGGTCGCAAGCTGTGCCGAGGCGGTGGCGACGACCTGGACGTCTTTCGGGTCCGCCTCCATGCGCAGGGCATAGGTGGCGGGCAGAATGCCGACGAGGATGAGCATGATGAGGCCCATGCCTTTCTGGCCATCGTTCGACCCGTGGGCAAAGCTGACCCCGGTGCAGGTCAGCATGAGCAGACCGCGGATCCATGGTGGCGGCGGCTTGTTGCCCTCCGGCGCACGGTAGAGCGAGGGATTTTTGACGATCGCTTTGCAAAGCAGGAACAGAAGCGCAGCGAAGACAAAGCCGACGATCGGAGAGACCAGCAAGGCCATGCCGACGTCCTGAGCCTTCGCCCAGTTCACGCCCTCGCCAAAGTGGCTGCCCTTCGTCAGCAGGGAGTTCGCCAGGCCGACACCCATGATCGCGCCGATGAGGGTGTGGGAACTCGATGCCGGGAGGCCGAAGTACCAGGTGCCGAGATTCCAGACGATGGCGGAGAGCAGCAGCGCGAAGACCATCGCGAAACCGGCGGAGGAGCCGACATTCAGGACGAGCTCGACCGGCAGGAGCGCGACAATGCCGAAGGCGACCGCGCCGCTGGAGGTGAGCACACCGATGAAGTTCCAGAGACCGGACCATACCACGGCCATCCATGGACGGAGGGTATGGGTATAGATGACCGTCGCGACGGCGTTGGCGGTGTCATGGAAGCCGTTGACGAACTCGAAGCTGAGCGCGAGAGCCAGTGCGAGTACGAGAAAGAAGTACGTCCAGAAAGAAACGGTAATGGTCGCGATGATCATATTTCAGAGTCAGTCACGGCTTTACCAAGGCGTGACCGAAAGAAAGGCCGCGAAAGGTGACAAAATCGTTACCTTGGCGAAGATGCCCGGGCTAGCGGGACTTCAGGCGCTCGAAACGATGAGACCAGTAGGCGTTGCTGGGGTAGACCACCCATTTTCCGTCATGAAAGACGGGGGCAATGCGAGCCAGCCGATCCGCGAGCTTCCTGGACAGGCGCTTCTCCGCGACGAGAGCGATCAAGGTGGCCTGCAAATCGGGAGAGGTGCTGCAACTGTCGCTGTGACGCCGCTCGACCGCGGCCTGGATGGAGAAAACTCCTCCCCGACGGGAAGCGACGGCGCGGTTGAGCTTGCGAACGGCGGCCGTGCTCGTGCCGCAGAAGATCAGCCACACCGTGAGGCCAAGGATCGAGTACCCCACCAGAAGGAAGAGCAGTACCACGATCTCGTGCAACGGGTCGGCGATCATCTTCGAGATCCCAATATACTACCGAGAAGCGGAATTCCCAAGCAGGAAAACGCCGCTTATCCCGCGGTGGCTTCCTGGAGGCGCGTCTCGACGTCCGAGGCGTAGAGGGCGTCGATCATTTCGCCGATGTTCCCCTCGATGAACAGATCGAGATTGTAGAGCGTGAGGCCGATGCGGTGGTCGGTGACGCGGTTCTGCGGGAAATTGTAGGTGCGGATCTTTTCCTCACGACCGCCGCCGCCGAGGAGGCTCTTGCGGTGGGCGGAGTATTTCTCCTCTTCCTCGCGGCGTTTGTCCTCGAGCAGGCGCGAGCGCATGATCTTGAGCGCGGCTTCCTTGTTCTTCTGCTGGCTGCGGCCGTCCTGACAGCGGACGATGCGGCCGGTCGGGATGTGCATGACCTGCACCGCGGAGTCGGTGGTATTCACGCCCTGGCCGCCGGGACCGCCGGCGCGGCAGACCTCGATGCGGAGGTCGCTCGCGGGGATGACCAGGTCGACCTCCTCCGCCTCGGGCAGCACGGCCACCGTGGCGACCGAAGTATGGATGCGACCCTGCGCCTCGGTGGCGGGCACGCGCTGGACGCGGTGCGGGCCGCTCTCGTAGCGCATCTTGCGAAAGACGTTATCGCCGCTGAGCCGGAAGATGATTTCCTTGAAGCCGCCCAGATCGGCGGAACTGCTCTCGAGGGTCTCGAGCTTCAGGCCGTTCGTTTCCGCAAAGCGGGAATACATGCGGTAGAGATCGGCGGCAAAGAGAGCGGCCTCTGTACCGCCGGTGCCGGCGCGAATTTCCACGATGGCGTCCTTGTCCTCATCCGGCTCGGGAGGGAGGAGGGCGATCTGGAGGTCGCGCTCGAGCTTGGGAATAAGCGTCTCCAGGGCGGGAATCTCCGCCTGAGCCAGCTCGGCCATTTCCTCGTCGCCGGACGCGGCGAGTTCCTTGTTCTCGATCAGTTCGCGTTCCGCTTTCTGGAACGCGGTCCATTTGTCGAGGACGGTGCGCAGCTGGGAGTGCTCGCGCAGCACGTCCTGCGCGCGCTTCGGATCGGAGAAGAGGTCGGACGAGCCGACGGCTGCTTCCAATTCGGAGAAGCGTTCCTGTTTACGGGCGACGAGGTTGGAGAAATCCATAAACGCAGAAACGGTGACCCGGCTTGCGCGCGGAGTCACCGTTTCGAGTGCGGGGGAGAAATCTAAGCGGACTTTTTGGTGGCGCGGGTGGCCTTGACGCTGCCGTAACGGCGCGCGAATTTCTCGACGCGGCCGGCGGTATCGACGAACTTCTGCTCACCGGTGAAGAACGGATGGCAGGCTGCGCAGATGCCGATTTTGAGATTGTCACGCGTCGAGCGGGTGCGATACGAGGCGCCGCATGCGCAGGAGATCACCGTATCGGTGTAGTTGGGATGGATGTCAGCTCTCATGTCAAAAAGTGGAACCGCAAACAATGCCTCACCTGAAGCCGAAAGCAAGTTGAAAAACGGAATTTTAGAACGCTGGCGTCATGTCGTGAAACAGAAGGGGAGTCTCCCGGCGGTCCTGACGCCTGATGGTGCATCCGCCCGGACCTTTGACGGGATCGAGGCGGAGGCCCACGAGATCGCGGCGGTGATCGGCACGCTGGCGCCGGGCTCGATCGTGAGCCTCCAGGCGGGGAATGTCGCCGCGTGGCCGGCCATGGTGCTCGGGATCTGGAAGGCCGGTGCCGGAGTTGTGCTGCTCGATCATACGCTGGGCGAGGGGACCCGGGACGCGGCGGAGAAGTGCTGCGGGGCGGTCCTGAGGCTGCAGCACGATGGGACCGGCCTGTCCAAGACATCACTGGACAACGCACCGGCGAGCTTCCCGGCTGTGGGGCCGGACCTGATCAAGCTGACGTCCGGGACCTCCGGCGCGCCGCGCGCGATCCTGTTCACCGCGGAGCAACTCCTGGCGGACTGCGACCAGATTTGCGAGGCGATGGGGATCGGGGAGATGGACCTCAACTACGGAGTGGTGGCGTTTTCGCACTCGTATGGTTTCAGCAACCTCATCACGCCGCTACTCTGCCGGGGCGTCGGGCTCGTGGCGGCCCAGGATGCCCTGCCGCGAGCGATTGCCTCCGGGATCGCCGCATCGGGAGCCACGGTCCTGCCGGCGGTGCCCGCCGTGTTCCACGCGCTGAGCGGAGTCGAGGGAGCTCTGCCGGGATTGCGCCTCTGCATCTCGGCAGGGGCGCCGCTGCGGGTCGAGACCGCGGATGCCTTCCGGGCGAGGTTCGGACTGAAGGTGCATACCTTCTACGGAGCATCCGAGTGCGGGGGGATCGCATACGACGGGACGGAGGAGGCGATTTCGCTCCCGGGATTCGTGGGGAGCGCGATGCCCGGCGTGCGGATCGAGGTGTCGCCCGATGGCGCCTGCTCGGTCCGGAGCGCGGCGGTCGGCACGAGCTACTTTCCTGCGGAGAGCGAGGAACTCGGAGGCGGGGAATTCCGGCCCGCGGATCTGCTGCAAAAGCTCCCGGAAGGCTGGCAAATCACCGGCCGCCGGTCCGACGTGATCAACGTCGGTGGGAAAAAGGCCAGTCCGTCGGAAATCGAGGCGGTGCTGATCTCCCACCCTGGAGTGAGCGAGGCGGCGGTCTTCGGAGTCGGGAACTCCGCCCGCACGGAGGCGGTATGTGCCTGCGTCGTCGCCCATGAGGGGACGGATCTGGCCGGGCTGAAGGCCTGGTGTTCCGAGCGCCTGCCGGCATGGCAGGTGCCGCGCGCGATCGCCAGGGTCGAGGCGATCCCGGTGAATGCGCGCGGGAAAATCAGCCGCCCCGAGCTGGCGGCGAGATTTGCCGATCTGGCTTGAGAATCCGGGTGGGCCGGGGCGTCAGGCCGGTACGCCGTGAGCCGCGTGCCAATCGCGGTACGCATGCGGCGAGATCTCCGAGGGCTTGATCTCGCTGCGCCCGCCCCAGAAAACATTCGTGTAGCTGACCGGGATGCCGATCGCCTCGAGGTGGCGGTCGATGGCCGCCTTGTGCTCCAGCAGGCGGTCCTTATCCGTGCCGTGGGCGACGGCCATGATGTTCACGTTGTTGAACTCCGGGCCTCCCTCGCGCCAGTAGCAGTGGGTGAGCACCTCGTGCCGGCCGATCTCGGAACCGGCCTCGATCTCCCGGCCGACAGGCACGGCCCAATGGAAAAGCCCGTTGAAGCGCGTGACCCGGACGCCGCCCTGCGAGGGCTTGACGTGCTCGAGGAAGGTCGAGAAGCGACCGATGACTTTTCGCGCGTTGAGCGACTCCGCGATCTCGAAGAAACGATCCAGCGTGACTCCGGCGGCTTCCGCCCGGGAGGCCCAGACCGGCTCGCGGATCTCCTCGAGCGCGAGCTCGCGCTTGAGCTCGACGAGGACGTCCCATTCTTCACCAGTGAGGGTGACCGTCTCGACCTTCAGCATTTGCGCCAGGGCCTCCGACTTGTCGCCGGGCTCGAGCGTCTTGCGGCGGACATGGCCGACCCCGAGGGCGAAGATTCCCTTTGCCGGCATCAAGCGGTAGCTCTCCGCGCCAGTGAGGCGGAGCAGGGTGTCGCAATGCTCGCGCAGGGACTCGCCCGCGGGAACCTTCACGGTCGTCCAGAGCTTGTAGGCCGCGCCCGAGATCTTCGCATCGGTCGAGCGAAGGACGACGTGCCCGGAGAAAGGATCCTCCCGGAACATGAAATCGAACGCCGCATCGAGCTTCTCCGCGGGGACTTTCCAAGCCACGAGCGCGCCCTCCGCGAGATTGGTCGCGACCAGAGTCTGACGCACGCGGCGGATCGTCCCTGCCTCCAGCATGGCGTGGATGCGCTCCAGCACGACGGGCAGCTCGACCCCGGAGAGGCGGGAGATTTCCTGGAAGGGCTCGCGGACGAAACCACGGATTTTATCCTCCGAGATGGCAAGGATGCGGGCGTTTACAGGGTCGGTGTGCTCGATCGGAATCATGAAAAGGAAAGGGGCAACTGTGGAAGCAAGCACGCGCGGGCGCAAGGATGGAGCGGTGCAGCGGGTCCCGCGATGGTTGGAAAAGCGCAGGATTTTCAGGTGTGCAACTTCCGGAGGCATGCTATACACGAACGCTTTCAGCGGGCAGTTAGCTCAGCGGTAGAGCGGCACGTTTACACCGTGTTGGTCGGGGGTTCGATCCCCTCACTGCCCACCATTTTCGGGAAATCTCCCTAGAAAGGTTCGGGCTGCTCTGGCAGGTTGCAAGGCATGAGCGGAAGCGTGCGCCTATTCCTCAACTTGGTATGTCTGGCGGCGGGTCTTGGGTTTGCGAGGGCCGATCAGCCGCCTTCCTCGGCGGAGCAGCAGACCTATCAAGCGGCGGAGCAAGCGGTGGTCGATGCGATCAACACCTATCGACAGAATCAGACTCCTCCATTGCCCCTGCTTACGCCGCTGATTGAGTTGTGCGGCGGTGCGCGCCTGGAGGCGGAGGCAAGGCTGACGAACCCGACGGCGCAAATATCCAGGGCGCAAGCTGAGGCTCTCGGTTTCACGGGGAATTTCATCGGGTTTGTGAACGGGGGCTTTTATCTGTCGGCAAATGCCTTGCTCACTGGCATCGCCTCGGACTCGAACATCCGTCAGTATCTGCTCGATCCCTCGGCGAAATATGTGGGAGTGGGCGTGGCGGTGCGCACGTCCGGGCAGAGCTCCGATGTGGAGTGGGCGATCACGATCGCCCGCGACGGAATGGGGGCGGCGCCTTACGGGACGAGCGGAATCGAGATGAATAGCGGGCGTGGGTTGCCCGACCTGACGAAGATCGATGCGATCCTGAGCGGGGCGATCAGCGGTGATTCGATCACGGGATATGTCTACGATCCGGACGCGGTGATCCTTACTCCGGCGGTTGTCGAGAAGTTCAACAAGGCGCTCAAGAAATTGCTCAAGAGCCCGCCGGTAATTCGCGTGGCGGTGGGGCAGCCGGTCGCCTTCAAGCTGCCTCCGGATGTGTTCAAGGTCGTGAAGAAGCTGACGATCAAGGGGAAGCTGCCTCCGGGCGTGAAGTTTGATCGAAAGAAGGGTCGTCTCCGAGGCGCGCCCTCGAAGGCTGGGAGCTATGTGTTGCGGATCAAGGCGGGGTTGAAAGCCGAGATCAATGGGCTGTCGGCGCTGCCGCTGATCAAGCTGCGGATCAATGTCGGTGGGTGAGGACAGTCAATAGTTGAGAGTTTTTAGTTGAGAGTAGGAAAAGGGTCCGATACAGGCCGATTTCTAGGACGGCTGGGCGGCGAGCCAGGCGAGGGCTTCGTCGCGGGAGCGCAGGGCGCCCTCGAGCTGGAGGGTCTGCGCGGTGTCGAGGGTCTGCTTGAACTGCGGGCCGGGTTTCCAGCCGAGGGCGATGAGATCGTGCCCGGTGAGAAGCGGCGGAGGGATGAGGGGCTCGCTGGCGAACTCCTCGCGCTTCGCGAGCAGGAA
>Ga0310811_10001850_pt1 | contig 26294 bp, 26 predicted proteins | sample YCmetagenome_FD_207642 | JGI IMG/M metagenome (GOLD analysis project Ga0310811, IMG submission 207642) | Soil microbial communities from experimental microcosm in Duke University, North Carolina, United States - YC | ecosystem: Engineered > Artificial ecosystem > Soil microcosm > Unclassified ... | reverse complement strand
ATCATCGGTTTTCCTCGCGCTGCCACTTTGGCGGGCTACGAGGTCTATGTGCAGGCAACGGGCGTGGATGCGGTGTCGCTGGATACATCGGCGCCCATGCGCTGGGCGGCCGAGAATCTGGTCTGCGCGCTGCAGGGCAATCTGGATCCCATCGCCCTGATCGCCGGCGGGGCGGCGTTGGACCGCGCCGTGGACGAGATTGTGGAAGCCATGCAGGGCCGGGCGCATATCTTCAATCTGGGCCATGGCATCCTGCCCGAGACGCCCATTGCCCATGTCGAACAGTTGCTGAAGCGCATCAGAGGATGAAGGTAGCTGTTGTCCTGTTCAATCTGGGCGGGCCGGACTCCCCGGAAGCTGTCGAACCGTTCCTGCGCAACCTGTTCTCCGATCCCGCCATCATCACCCTGCCCGCCATTTTCCGTCTGCCATTGGCCAGGCTGATTGCACGCCGCCGCGCCCCGGTGGCGGCCAAGATCTACGCCCATATCGGCGGACGCTCGCCGATTTTCGAGGAAACCCGGGCCCAGGCCGATGCCCTGGAGCAGGCGCTGTCAAAGGGCGGCATGGAAGCCAGGGCCTTTGTCGCCATGCGCTACTGGCACCCCTTCAGCAACGGCGCAGCGCGGGCCGTGAAGGCTTTCCAGCCTGACAAGATCGTGTTGCTGCCGCTCTATCCGCAATATTCCACCACCACCACGGCTTCGTCCCTTCAGGATTGGGCAAAGGCGGCCAGGAAAACGGGGGTGAGCGCGCCGACTTCGCGGGCCTGTTGCTATCCCTGGGAAGCGGGCTTTGTTGCTGCGGCCGCGGCCAAAATCCGGGAGGCTGCAGAAGATTTGAAACCAGGCCTGTCCCACCGGCTGCTTTTGTCGGCGCACGGCCTGCCCAAGCGGGTGATCCAGAAGGGTGATCCGTACCAATGGCAGGTGGAGCAATCGGCGGCGGCAATCGTGAAAGCGCTTGCCCGGCCTGAGCTGGACCCCGTGGTCTGTTACCAGAGCCGGGTGGGGCCGCTGGAATGGATCGGCCCCTCGACAGATGCCGAGATCACCCGTGCCGGCAAGGACAGCAAGGGCGTGATCGTGGCCCCCATCGCCTTTGTCAGTGAGCATTCCGAGACGCTGGTGGAGCTGGATATCGAATATCGCAAGTTGGCGGCGGAAGCTGGTGTGCCGGATTATCGCCGCGCCGCCACAGTTGGGACACACCCGGATTTCATAGAAGGGCTGGCGGGCCTTGTGCACCGGGCCCTGGACGGCAAGATTGTCACTTGCGAAGAAGGCCGCATTTGTCCTGCGTCGCACCGGCGCTGCGGATATCTGTAAGGGGAGACGATAGCGATGGATGCGCTGCGCAACGAACTGTCCAATTACATTCCCTGGATCCTGGCATTTCACCTGATCGCGGTGATCGCCTGGATGTCGGCGATGCTCTATCTGCCGCGGCTTTTCGTCTATCACACCCAGGCCCAGCCGGGCACCGAATCCAGCGAGCGTTTCAAGGTGATGGAGCGCCGCCTGCTCAAGGGCATCATGAATCCCGCGATGATCGCGGTGTGGATTCTGGGGCCGCTGCTGGCCTGGCTGACCGGCGCCTATCTGGATACCTGGCTTCAGATCAAGTTCGTACTGGTGATCATCATGAGCGGCATGCACGGGCTGTATGTGCGCTGCTGGCGGGCCTTTGCCGAGGACCGCAACATGCGTTCGGCGCGCTATTACAAGATCATTAACGAAGTTCCCGCGGTGCTGATGGTCCTGATCGTGATCCTGGTCAAGGTCCAGCCTTTTGGAGAGTAAGGCTTGGTTTTTCGCGCGCCGGCGGCGCGGAAACGGATTCCTGAACCGGTTGAAACATTAATTGCGCGAACCACTTGGAACGGCCGGGGCGGGGATATTTGCAAGCCTGTCAAATCAGGCTATAAACCATCCCGTCTGATTGACCCGCGCGGTCCCCGAAAAAAAGGGGGCGCGGACCGGAAACGGTAAAGGGTCAAAACCAACCTCTTCGATGATCGCGTCCGGGGCGAGCGCCTTTCGTTCATCGAAACCAATCCCCCTTTCTACCCAGGTGCCTACTCCATGACCGTCCAAGAAGGCCTGCAGGCGATGAAGCTGCAGGATCTCAAGAATAAAAAACCCGCAGATCTGCTGGCTTTTGCCGAAGAATTGGAGATCGAGAACGCATCCTCCATGCGCAAGCAGGACATGCTGTTCGCCATCCTCAAAGAACTGGCAGAGCGAGAGGTCGAGATCACCGGCACCGGTGTGGTGGAAATCCTGCAGGACGGTTTCGGCTTCCTGCGTTCGCCGGAATCCAACTATCTGCCGGGTCCGGACGATATCTATGTCTCGCCCTCACAGATCCGCCGCTTCGGCCTTCGCACTGGCGATACCGCCGAGGGCCCGATCCGCGCGCCCAAGGAAGGCGAGCGCTATTTCGCCCTGCTGAAGGTAACCGCGATCAATTTCGAGGACCCCGAGCAGATCAAGCACAAGGTCCATTTCGACAATCTGACGCCGCTCTATCCCACCAAGGCGCTGAAGATGGAGCTGGACGATCCCACGCTCAAGGACAAGACCGGCCGGGTGATCGACATTGTGGCGCCGCAGGGCATGGGCCAGCGCGCCCTGATCACCGCGCCGCCGCGCACCGGCAAGACGGTGATCCTGCAGAACATCGCCAAGGCGATTGCCGCCAATCATCCCGACGCCTTCCTGATCGTGCTTCTGATCGACGAACGCCCGGAAGAAGTCACCGACATGCAGCGCACCGTGCGCGGCGAAGTGATCTCCTCCACTTTCGACGAACCGGCGACGCGTCACGTCCAGGTGGCGGAAATGGTGATCGAAAAGGCCAAGCGCCTGGTCGAGCACAAGCGCGATGTGATCATCCTGCTGGACTCCATCACCCGCCTGGGCCGCGCCTACAACACCGTGGTTCCTTCGTCGGGCAAGGTGTTGACCGGCGGCGTGGACGCCAATGCCTTGCAGCGCCCCAAGCGCTTCTTCGGCGCCGCCCGCAATATCGAAGAGGGCGGCTCGCTGACCATCATCGCCACCGCCCTGATCGATACCGGCAGCCGCATGGACGAAGTGATCTTCGAAGAATTCAAGGGCACGGGTAACAGCGAAATCATCCTGGACCGCAAGGTCGCCGACAAGCGCGTCTTCCCGGCCATCGACATCATGCGTTCGGGCACCCGCAAGGACGAGCTCTTGGTCGAGAAGGGCACCCTGGCCAAGACCTATGTCCTGCGCCGCATCCTTTCGCCCATGGGCACGGTGGACGCCATCGAATTCCTGCTGGAGAAGCTGCGCCAGTCCAAGAACAATGGCGACTTCTTTGAGAGCATGAACACCTGAGGTTTTGCCTCAGGTTTATGCCTGCTCAAAAATCAATCGTGGGGCTTGGCCGCAAACAAAGGTTTGCGGCCAAGTTCGTTTTGGCGCGTTATCGGCGCATGAGCCTGGAATGGATCGCCATCGGCTTTGTGACCTGCCTGTTCGGCCTGATCGCCCTGATGCCGTCGTTTGACGGCAAGTGGGAGTAGCCTGACCGGCCCTTGGCTAGGGTCCCGCCGTCCCGTTATGCTTTTGCGGGGAGCGGGGCCAGATGCTGGAAATCATCCGTGAGGAACGCTTTCTGGGCGCGGGCATCGCCACAGGCCTTGTTTTCCTGCTGTTCGGCACCTGGCTGCACAGCGACTATTCCAACCCCCTCTATCTGACCCTGATCCTGGCCTGGCTGTTTTCCACCATCCTGGGATCGGTGCTGGCGGTGGTGCGCCATGCCGACCATGTGGCGGAACGGCTGGGCGAGCCCTATGGCACCCTGGTCCTGACCCTGTCGGTCACCGCAATCGAGGCGATGAGCATTTCCGGGGTGATGCTGCACGGCGCCAACAACCCCACTTTGGTGCGCGACACGCTGATGGGCGTGATCATGATCATCCTCAACGGCATGGTGGGAATTGCCTTGCTGGTGGGCGGTTGGCGCCATCGCGAACAGCAATACAATCTGCAAGGCGCCAACGCCTATCTCAGCGTGATCATCCCGCTGGCGGTGCTGGGCTTGGTGCTGCCCAACATGACCGAGACGACCCAGGGGCCCACTTTGTCGGGGAAGCAGGAGATTTTCCTGAGCCTGATGTCCATCGGTCTCTATTGCGCGTTTCTGGCCATCCAGGCGGGGCGGCATCGCGGATTCTTTGTGCTGGAAGCGGAAAGCCCGCGGCACCACGCCGAGGGTGGCCCCCTATGGAAGCATGTGGTTCTTCTGGCGGTTTACATGGTGCCGGTGGTGTTCCTGGCGGAACATCTGGCGCCGCCGGCGGACTATCTGATCGAAACCCTGAATGCCCCGGTGGCGCTGGGCGGGCTGGCCATCGCCGTGCTGGTGGCGACGCCGGAGGCGATCGGCGCCACCAAGGCGGCCTTCCACAATCAGCTGCAGCGCTCGGTGAACATCTTTCTGGGATCGGTGCTGTCCACCATCGGCCTGACCATTCCCGCCATGCTCCTGATCGGCCGCCTGACAGGCCATACGATCTTTCTGGGTGTCGAGCACGGCAATCTGGTGCTGCTGCTGCTGACCCTGTTCATCAGCGCCATCACCTTCACCAGCGGACGCACCAACATCCTGCAGGGCTTGGTGCATGTCCTGCTGTTCTTTGCTTATATCGTTCTCATATTTGAGGGGTGAGGAGCGGTCTGCCGCACTTTGGTGCGGCAGACAAAACGATCCAGTGGATCGTTTTGAGCGAGCGACGGGGCATGGTGATTAAAGCGCACCTCTTGCGAAAGTGTAGCGAACCAAAGCCATGGCAAAGGCGAAAGCAACGGCGTAGCCAAACCGGTCAAGACCCACCAAGTCCTGCCCTCGCCGCTCTCGCAGCTTTCCTATCAGCATCATGATCCCACCTGCCGCCAGTGGCGTCACGGCAAGGTTCAGGATGCGGAGGCTCTGATTGGTAATGAAGGATCGCGGTAAGAAAAGCAGGCTGATGCCGCCTGCCATAAGCCCCCACAAGAAAAACCCGATGGCGGAAAGCACGGGATTTCCGGGCCGACGGAATGTCTCCTTGAGGCTGTGGAAGCCCAACTCCGCTACAGCTTCAAACAGCACCTGCAGGACAAGCTCGCCGACGAACTGAAACAGCGCTTCCAGCAGGAATTCCATGCCGGGATTACGGAATCAGAATCGTCGCGCCGGTGGTTTGCTTGGATGTCAGTGCATCATGGGCCAGGTGCGCATCCTTCAGCGCAAAGCGCTGGTTGATGGCGACCTTGACGGCACCCGAAGCAATCACCGCGAACAAATCGTCGGCGCAGGCCTGCAGTTCAGCGGCCGTGCTGGTGTAATGCGCCAGGGTGGGCCGGGTGACGAACAGCGAACCCTTGGATGCCAGGATGGAGGGCGAGAAGGGATCCACGGGCCCCGAGGCATTGCCGTAAGTGACCATGATGCCGCGCGGCTGGAGGCAATCCAGCCCGGCCATGAAAGTGTCCTTGCCGATGGAGTCATAGACCACCGGCACGCCCTTGCCGCCGGTCAGCTCACGCACCTGCTTTTCCCAGCCTGCATCCTTGCTGTTGAGCACATGGGCGCAGCCATTGGCCTTGGCCAGCTCGACCTTGCCGGGCGAGGTGGTGGTGCCGATGATGGTCGCACCCAGATGTTTGGCCCATTGGACGCCGATCTGGCCGACGCCACCCGCCGCGGCGTGAAAGACGATGGTCTCGCCCGCCTTCACGGGATGGATTTGCCGCAGCAGGTATTGCGCCGTCATGCCCTTCAGTAGAATCGCCGCCGCGACCTCGTCGCTGATGCCGTCCGGCAGCTTGACCAGCTTGGTGGCGGGCACATTGTTGCCTTCCGCATAAGAGCCGATGGCACCGCTGGAGTATCCGACCCGCTCACCCACCTTGAACCCGCTGACGCCTTCACCCAACGCCGCCACCACGCCGGCGGCTTCCGAGCCCAGGCCTGACGGCAGCGGCAGCACATACAGGCCGGTGCGATGATACGTGTCGATGAAGTTCACGCCGATGGCGGTATGACGGACCTGCACCTGGCCCTTGGCCGGTGGCGGCAGGTCGTAATCGACATATTGCAGCACATCGCTGCCACCGGTCTTTTCGAAACGAATAGCTTTGATCATCTCGACGCCTCTCAGGTCAGACTCCCCCGCGAGCGTAGCGACCGGCGGGGGAGGTGCCCGTAGCACCGCCAGGTGCGAAGGGCAGAGCGGGTAAAAATTACTTCTAGAACCTTGCCGGTTGGGGTTGCTGCTGCTGTTGCTGTGCCTGCAGCTGGGCCTGTACCTGAGCGCGCAAATTCGGCGGCAAGGTCAGCGCCCAGGCCAGATCCCCCGCATTGGTGATGGGATTGGAGCAGGCGCCCTGCTGGCAGATGTAAGCGGTGGGATGGCCGCCCTCCATGCCGCGCCCGGCGGCGGGGTGTTGCGGCGGCAAAACATCGCCCGGCTCGATCTGCACCAGCATGCCGTTGGGAATGGGCTTGCTCCAATAGGCGCGGACCAGCTCCTGGGTTTTTGAGTGCCCCTTATGTCCGATCACCAGGATGATCAGGCTATTGAGGAGATATTCGATGCCGGCCAGATAGCCGCCGGCGCCGTTCAGCATCCTGTTGGCCTCGTTTCCGAAGGTCATGCCCAAAGTGGAAGCGCGGCTCATATAGTCGACCTCGCCGGTCAAGAGCGCCAGCCGCGTCAACACCGTCAGCATGGAGCCGTTGGCGCTGGGCGTGGGATTGTCGAACACCATGCGCGGGCGCACGAAGAGCTGCTCGGCATTGTCGGCATAATAACAATAGCCGTTGAGCTGGTTGTTCCAGAAATGCGTGTCCAGCACCCTGGTCCAGGCCTTGGCTTGCTCCATGAAACGATTGTCGCCGGTCACCTCGCGAAGGCTCAATGCGGCGCGCGCCATTTCGGCATAGTCGTCGCAGATGCCGGCGCTGCCGTCGGTGTGCGACAGGCTGTTGTCCGCGCCGCCCCGCTCCTTCACCACCGCGTCAAAAGCCTGGATGGCGGCCTGGATCCATTCCGGTTTGTCCAGCGCGATGCCGGCGCGCGCCAGGGCGGAAATCGCAAGGCCGTTGGTGTGGGGCATCACGCGGTCATCGCGCAGAGGCCGGACGCGCTTGTCACGCAAGGCCAGCAGCATGCCACGCTGCTTGGCCAGAAGGACTTCATCGGCTTCGCTGGCTGGCGCGGGGTTGCCGAGCCGCCTGGGCAGGTTGCGGCCTAGCATGTTGCCGTCGCGGGTGATGCCATAGACCTGCTTGAAGCGGGCAGAGAAGGTGCCCACCAGGGCGGCGTCGATCTCCGCTTCGCTCCAGGTGTAATATTTGGCGTCTTCGTTCTGCGAACCCGAGGAGATGGCCGTGGCAAAGCCATCGCCCACCTTCATATCACGCAACAGGAATTCGACAGTCTCGATGACCCGCTGGCGGCACAGGTCGTTGCGGTTGAACTTGAAGACCTCGGTACAGAAGTCGATCAGCAGCGCCTGGTCGTAGAGCATCTTTTCGAAGGTCGGCTCGAACCAGCGCTCATCCATGCTGTGGCGGAAGAAGCCGCCGCCGACATGATCGTAGACGCCGCCCATCAGAAGGCTGTCCAGGGTGGTGAAGACAAGCTGGCTGAACTGGGGCGTGCCGGTGCGCAAGTAAGCGCGCCACACCAGGTCCAGCAGCAGGACGGTGGGGAATTTCTGCAGGCCTTGCATGCCGCCGAAGAAGATGTCGTAGCGCTGGCCGATGCGCAGTGCCGACAGGTCCAGGTTCATTTGCTCCTGGCCGGTGCTCATGTCGCGGTTGTAGAGATTCTCCACCGCTTCGCGCACCTTGTTGCCGGTATCCTCGGCCCGGGCGCGATCGTTCTTCCAAAGCTGGCTAGTATCGCTCACCAGCCGGCGGAAGCTGGGCTGTTCCGGCGTATCCTCGCGGCCCAGATAGCCGGCGACCCAGAAGGGCCGCCCATCGGGGGTGAGGAAGATGTTGAGCGGCCAGCCGCCCGGATGACCCATGATGCCGGCCGCGCCCTGGTACAGCATGTCCAGATCGGGGCGCTCGTCACGGTCGGCCAGGACAGGGATGAAGTTCTCATGGATGACGGCGGCCAGCTCCGCATCGCTGAAGGACTCGCGGTTCATCACATGGCACCAGTGGCAGCCGATATAGCCCAAGCTCAGCAGGATCGGCTTATCCGAGGCCTTGGCCTCGGCCAGCGCGTCGGGCCCCCAGGTCCGCCATTGGATCGGATTGTCTTTGTGGGACTGAAGAAAAAGGCTGGAGGCGTTGTTCAGGCTCATCGTTTCCGTTCCATGGGTGCACGGAAGGATGCTTCCCGCCGGCCCGCTTCTGTGGTGTTTTTGGGGCGGGGTTACTTACATCGAAACGATGCCCCCCGAAACCCCTGCGAAAGGTGCCGCCATGAAGGTGCATATCGAGATGGACATGACCCCGGAAGAAGCCCGCGCCTTCATGGGCCTGCCCGATGTCCGGCCCATGCAGCAGAAAATGATGGACGAGATGCAGGCCCGGATGAAGGCGGCCTTTGACGCCAACGATCCCGAGGGCATGGTGCGGGCCTGGCTGCCCTTCTCGTCCGGAATGGGCGGCGGGGCCGACACGTTCCAGAAATTCCAGAAGGCGATGTGGGACAGCGCCACCGCCATGCTCAAAAAGGACGGCAGATAGCCTTGTCCCTCATGAATTTCGCGCCCCCATGAATTCCAGCATTTTTGCGCTGGCCAGCCATCCGGGCCGCGCCGGGGTGGCGGTGGTCCGGGTTTCGGGGCCGGCGGCCGGGGAGAGCATTCGGGCTCTGGCTGGCGCCCTGCCCCAGCCGCGCCACGGGACCCTGCGGCGCCTGTCTTGGCAAGGCGCCGAGATCGATCATGCCTTGCTGCTCTGGTTCCCTGCCCCGCACAGCTATACCGGCGAGGATGTCGCGGAATTCCATCTGCATGGCGGGAGGGCGGTGCGCGAGGCGCTGTTTTCGGCACTTTTGGCGCTGGGCCTCAGGCCAGCCGAACCTGGGGAGTTCAGCCGCCGGGCGGTGGAAAACGGTAAGCTGGACCTGACCCGGGCCGAGGCCATTGCCGATCTGGTGGATGCTGAAACCCCTGCCCAATTGCGCCAGGCCTTGCGCCAGCATGACGGCGTTCTGGCCGACCTGTATGAGGGCTGGCGCACCCGATTGATCGCCACCCTGGGGCGGGCGGAAGCGGCTATCGATTTTTCCGACGACGGGGTCGGCGAAGCGGAATTCGCCGCTGCCCGCCATGCTGCGCAGCAAATGATGCAGCAAATTCAAGAGCACCTCGAAGATTCCGGGCGCGGGGAGGCTTTGCGCGAGGGGCTACGCTTGACCATTTTGGGGCCTCCAAATGCCGGAAAATCCTCTCTAATCAATGTCTTAGCGCGACGCGACATCGCCATCGTGTCCGACACGCCCGGCACCACACGGGATGTGATCGAGGCCCGCCTCGATTTGGGTGGCTATCTGCTTTTGGTCGCCGACACCGCGGGGGTTCGCGATACTGCCGAGCCGATCGAGGCCGAAGGCGTGCGGCGCGCCTTGTCGCATGCGAAAGGCGGCATGACTTTGCTGCTGCTGGACGGGAGCGCGGAGAATCCGCGCGCCGGACTGCCGGCGGACCTGCCCGAGCCTGACCTGACTGTGTGGAACAAGGCCGATCTGGGCTTTTCACGTCAGGGTCTGTCGATCTCGCTGAAGAATGGCGAGGGTGTTTCCATGCTGCTGCAAATGCTGCAGCAAAAGGTGCAGCATAAATTGGAGAGCAGCGCCCCGGCGCTCACCCGGCCGCGCCATCGCCATGCGCTGCGCGAGGCGCTTGGCCATCTGCAGCATGGCCTGGCCGCGCCAAGCGATCAGCCCGAATTGCTGGCGGAAGATCTGCGTCTGGCGATGCGCGCGATCGGCCGCATCACTGGCGTGGTGGATGTGGAAGAGCTGCTGGATTTTGTGTTCCGCGATTTTTGTATCGGGAAGTGAGAGGAGCGGTCCGCGGCACGCGGACGAAATGGTCCAGTGGACCATTTCGAGCGACGAGCGCCCGGAGCGTCAGCGGAGGGCAAAGGCAACAGTCTAATCTTCCCTTGTGGATAGATTGGGCCGCGCGTATTGAGCCGCCCATGAAGCCCTACGACGTCATCGTGATCGGTGGAGGTCATGCCGGCTGCGAAGCCGCGGCGGCTTCCGCGCGCTTTGGCGCCAGGACTTTGCTCCTTACCCACGCCATCGAGACCTTGGGCGAGATGTCCTGCAATCCCGCCATTGGCGGGGTGGGCAAGGGCCATCTTGTGCGGGAGATTGACGCCCTGGATGGGCTGATGGGCCGGGTGGCGGATGCGGCGGGCATTCAGTTCCGCCTGCTCAATCGCCGCAAGGGGCCGGCCGTGCGTGGGCCACGCGCCCAGGCCGACCGCGCGCTTTACCGCGCAGCAATGCAATCCATGCTGCGCAGCATTTCCAACCTGGAGATCCGCGCTGCCGCTGCGGAAGACTTGATTTTGCGGGACGGAATTGTTGCCGGCGTCCGGACTGCGGACGGCGATGAGATTGCTTGCGGCAAGGTGGTGCTGACCACCGGGACTTTCCTCAATGGCCTGATCCATATCGGCGAAACCAAGATCGCTGCCGGACGGATGAAGATCGAAGACGGCGTCGAGGCGCCTTCCATCGGTCTGTCCAAGACCCTTTATGGCTTCGGCCTTCGGATGGGCCGGCTGAAGACCGGCACCCCGCCGCGGCTGGAAGGCAAGACCATTGATTGGGCAAGCCTGGAAATGCAGCAGGGCGACGATCCGCCCGTGCCCTTTTCTTTCCTGACCACCCGTATCACCACCCCCCAGATCGCCTGCGGCATCACCCGCACGACGCTCCAGACCCATGAGGTCATCCGGGCGAACCTGCATCGCTCCCCGATGTATTCGGGCCAGATCGCTTCGACCGGGCCGCGTTATTGCCCGTCGATTGAGGACAAGGTCAGTCGCTTCGCGGATCGTGAGTCTCACCAAATTTTCCTTGAACCAGAAGGACTTAGCACGGACTTGGTCTATCCCAACGGGATTTCCACCTCCCTGCCCCAGGATGTCCAGATCGCGCTTCTGAAGACCATTCCCGGCCTCGAGGCGGCCCGCGTCCAGCGCATGGGCTATGCCATCGAATATGACTATGTCGATCCTCGTGAGCTGTCGCCGGCCCTGGAGGTCAAAGCCGTGCCGGGTCTTTATCTGGCAGGCCAGATCAATGGCACCACCGGTTATGAAGAGGCCGCGGCCCAAGGGCTGATGGCCGGTTGGAATGCCGCCCGGGCCGCCGGCGGGGCGGAGCCGATCATCCTGGACCGGGCCCAGGCCTATATCGGCGTGATGATCGATGACCTGGTGACCAAGGGCGTGTCCGAGCCCTACCGCATGTTCACCAGCCGGGCCGAGTATCGCCTGACCTTGCGGGCGGACAATGCCGATCAGCGGCTGACCGCCCGGGGTGTGGAAGGCGGCATTGTCGGAAGTGAGCGGGCCCAGCTTTTCGCAGACAAGCTGGACCGGTTGGCTGTTTCACGTGAAACAATGACCTCCTTGACCCTGACGCCCAATGAAGCGGTCAAACATGGGATCGCCGTCCGGCTGGATGGTGTCCGGCGCACCGCTCTGGACCTGCTCTCCCTCACGGATTTCCCGGCTTTGGTTCGGATTTGGCCGGAATTGGCCGCCCTGACGCCCGAAATCGTCGAGCAGCTGGAGGTAGACGCCCAATATGCCGGTTATCTGGACCGCCAGGATGCCGACATAGTCGCCTTCCGCCGGGATGAAGGCCGCGCCCTACCCTCCGGGCTCGACTATGGAGCAGTCGTCGGACTTTCGAATGAAGTGCGCCAGAAGCTGGAGCGCATCCGCCCCGTCACTCTGGGTCAGGCAGCCCGTATCGAAGGCATGACCCCCGCCGCCCTCACCCTGATCCTGGCCTATGTGAAGGGCACCCAGAAGACCCGGAGCGTCGGCGAAAGCCGGAGCGACCAGGAAAAGACTCTGCGTGCCTGATCCGGACGCCGACATGGAGGAAACCTTCGGTCCGGAGGAATTTGCCTCCAAGACCGGTGTTTCACGTGAAACATTGGCCCGGCTGAAGGCTTATGCCGATATCCTGGCGGACTGGAACGCCCGGCATAACCTGGTCGCCAGAAGCACCCTGCCCGACCTTTGGCGGCGGCATTTCTGGGATTCCGCCCAGCTCACCCCCCTGATCCCGGCTACTGCCCGGACCCTGGCGGACCTGGGGTCTGGCGCGGGCTTTCCCGGCCTGGTGCTGGCGGCTATGCGCCCCGACTTGGCGGTGACCCTGCATGAAGCCACCACCAAGAAGTGCGCTTTCCTGCAGGCCGCGGCCGATCGCATGGGTCTGCCGGTTACCGTCCAGAATGCCCGGCTGGAGGACCTCCGCCCCCATACTTTTGATGTGGTGACCGCCCGGGCTCTGGCGCCCCTGCCCCAGCTTCTGACCTATGCCCAGAATTTTGTCGGCCTCAACAGTGTCTGCCTATTTCTAAAGGGCCAAAATGTGGGGGCTGAATTGACGGAAGCCCATAAATATTGGAACATAAAGGTCTCTCAAGTCCCAAGCCAGACCGATCCCTCGGCTGCTATAGTGGTGGTGAGAGAATTGGGTCCCCGTCATGTCGCACCCCAGAAAACCCCGCGTCCTGGTCGTCGCCAATCAGAAAGGCGGCGTCGGTAAGACCACGACCGCCATCAATCTGGGGACCGCGCTGGCTGCCGTCGGCGAGCCGACCCTGGTGATCGACATCGACCCCCAGGGCAATGCCTCCACCGGATTGGGCATCCATCGCCAGGACCGCAAGCTCACGACTTACGAAGTGCTGACCGGTCAGGCCAAACTCCAGGACGCCATTGTGAAGACGCGCATCCCCGGCCTGTCGCTGGTGCCGGCCACGGTGGATCTGTCGGGCGCCGAGCTCGAACTGGCCGATATGCCCCGGCGCAATTTCATTTTGAAAGACGCGCTGGAGGAATACTCCGTACACGGAGAAAATGGCTTTTCCTATGTGCTGATCGATTGCCCCCCTTCCCTCACCTTGCTGACCTTGAATGCGATGGCGGCGGCGGATGCTGTGATGGTGCCGCTGCAATGTGAGTTCTTCGCGCTGGAAGGCTTGAGCCAGCTGATGAAGACCATCGAGCTGGTGCGCGACAAGCTCAACCCGACCTTGGAAATTCAGGGCATCGTGCTGACCATGTTCGACAAGCGCAACAAGCTGTCGGATCAGGTCGCCGCCGATGTGCGCGAGACCTTGGGCGAAAAAGTTTATTCAACAGTGATCCCAAGAAACGTGCGGATTTCCGAAGCACCCAGCCATGGCGTGCCGGCGCTGGTCTACGATCTGCGCTGTCCCGGCAGCCAGGCCTATATCAAGCTCGCCGGCGAACTGATCCAGCGCGAACGCGTCAGGGCCGCAGCATGAATCCGCAACAAGATCGTCCGCGCGGGTTGGGCCGCGGTCTTTCGGCTTTGATCGGCGATGAAGCCGCCGCGGTGAAAGGCGAGCCGGTCGCCAAAAAAGATTTGCGCTCGCTGCCGGTCGCGTTTCTGCAGCCGGGTAAGTTTCAGCCGCGCATGACGTTTGACGAGCAGCCGCTGCAAGAGCTGGCGGCCAGCATCAAGGAAAAGGGCGTGCTGTCGCCGATCCTGGTCAGGCCGGTCGGACCCGACCGTTACGAGATCGTGGCAGGTGAGCGGCGCTGGCGCGCGGCCCAGCTGGCCAAGCTGCATGACGTGCCGGTGGTGGTGCGCGAACTTCCGGACGACCAGGCGCTGGAACTGGCCATCATCGAGAATGTCCAGCGCGCCGACCTGAACGCGGTGGAGGAGGGGGCGGCTTATGAAGAGCTGATCACCAAGTTCAATCGCACCCAGGAAGACGTCGCCCGGGAGGTCGGCAAGAGCCGCTCCCATGTCGCCAACACCATCCGGCTGCTCAAGCTGCCCGACCAGGTCAAAGCCTGGATCCGGGAGGGCAAGCTGACGGCGGGCCACGCCCGAACACTGTTAGGCGAAGCCGATCCGGTCACGAGGGCCCGGGAGTTGATCGAAGGCGCGCTGACGGTGCGCCAGGCCGAACAGCGTTCGGTTTTGAAGAAAAAGCCCGGTGGAAAACCCGCCAAGGACCCCAATATCGCCGATCTGGAAGCCAGCATTTCCAATCGGTTAGGCCTGAAGATTCAGATTATCCACAAAGGGGATAAAGGTGGGGAAATGCGGATTTCCTACAAATCCCTGGAGCAGCTGGACGAGCTCACCCGGCGGCTCAGCAAGTCGGGGTAGGGCCCCGTGAAAACGCGGCAGGTCATCGGGTTCTTGCTGGTGGTGATCTGCACCGTGGGTCTGGTGGCCTGGAATGTTCGCCCGCCGGAGGGGGACGACACCAACCTGCTCAACCGTTCGGTTGTCACACTGGTGCTGGGGAGCGGGGCGTTTCTGGCCTGGAAGCTTCTTGTGAGAACCCGCCCGACAGGACGGGATTAGGCGGGCGATCCCGCCCGCTTCAGCGCCTCAGTCACATCGATGCGGCCGTCATACAGGGCCCGGCCCACCACCACGCCTTCAATATTGGGCTCTTTTGCCGCAAGCAGGGCGTCGATGTCGGCAATGGAGCCGACCCCGCCCGATGCGATCACCGGAATGGACAAAGCGCGGGCCAGCGCTGCGGTCGCCGTCACGTTGACACCCTTGAGCAGTCCATCGCCGTCAATGTCGGTGAACAGGATGGCGGCGACCCCGGCATCCTCGAACCGTTTGCCCAGATCGACCGGTGTCAGTTCGCTGACCTCGGCCCAGCCTTCGGTGGCGATCTTGCCGCCCTTGGCATCGGCGCCCACCACGATCTGGCCAGGGAATTTACGGGCTGCGTTTTTCACGAATTGCGGATCGGTCAGGGCGGCGGTGCCCAGGATCACGCGGGTGATGCCAGCCGCCAGCCAGCCCTCCACCGCCCGCATGTCGCGGATACCGCCACCCAACTGGATGGGAAGATCGATGGCCGCGCGGATAGCTTTGATCGCGTCGATATTGGCGCTCTTGCCCGCAAAGGCGCCGTTCAGATCCACGCAATGCAGCCATTGAAAACCCTGGGCCGCAAAGCTTTTGGCCTGGGCGGTGGGATCGGTGTTGAACACGGTCGCGTCTTCCATCACGCCCTTTTTCAGGCGGACGCAGACACCGTCCTTCAGGTCGATGGCGGGGAAAATGATCATTAAGGCCGCCAGTTCAAAAAGTTCTGCAACAGCTTCAGGCCGGTGGCCTGGCTCTTTTCCGGATGGAACTGCGTGCCGGCGATATTCTCATTCCCCACCATGGCAGTCAGCGGCCCGCCATAATCGGTGGTGGCGATCAGATCGTCGGGCAGCACCGGTTTCAGCTGAAAACTATGCACGAAATAGGCGTGCGCTTCGGCCGGGATGCCTGCCAGCAACGGATGCTTCTGTTCGATCTTGAGCTGGTTCCAGCCCATATGGGGAATTTTCAGGTTGGGATCGGACGGTGTGATCTTGACCACTTCGCCGGCGATCCAGCCCAGCCCGGCATGGCGGCCGAACTCCACCCCCACCGTGGCCAGCAACTGCATGCCGACACAGATGCCCAGGAACGGCGCGCCCTCTTTCAGCACTTTTTCACGCAGCGCCTCGACCATCCCCGGCACGGCGGACAGGCCCCGCATGCAATCGGCAAAGGCGCCGACGCCGGGCAGCACCACCCGCTCGGCGTCTTTCACCGCCTGCGGGTCGGCGGTGGTGACGATGTCGAACTTGCCGTCAGCCGCGCGCGCCAAGGCCTTCGCCGCGCTGGCGAGGTTGCCGGAGCCATAATCGATCAGGGCCACTGTGGACATAATCGGGTCCTATAACGAAGGGTGCTGTGTTTGTCGAAACCGGCCGGGGCAGGGCAGTCCAGCCTCGAACGCAGGCGTCAATTGTCATCCATCTTCAGCGCGGCAATGAAGGCTTCCTGAGGAATCTCCACCTTGCCGAACTGGCGCATTTTCTTCTTGCCCTCTTTCTGCTTGTCGAGGAGCTTGCGCTTGCGGGAAATGTCGCCGCCATAGCATTTGGCGGTGACGTCTTTTCTTAATGCAGAAAGTGTTTCGCGCGCGATCACCTTGCCGCCGATAGCCGCCTGGATCGGGATTTTGAACATATGGCGCGGGATCAGGTCTTTGAGCTTTTCGCACATCGCGCGCCCGCGGCCTTCGGCGCGCTGGCGGTTGACGATCATGCTCAGCGCGTCCACCGGGTCGTCATTGACCAGGATGGACATCTTCACCAGGTCGCCTTCTTCGTACTTCTCGATGTGATAGTCGAAGCTGGCATAGCCGCGGCTCACGCTCTTCAGCCGGTCATAGAAATCGAACACCACTTCGTTCAGCGGCAGCATATAGATCACCATGGCGCGGTTGCCGGCATAGGTAAGCTCGACCTGCCGGCCGCGGCGGTCCTCGCATAGCTTCAGCACGCTGCCCAGATAGTCGTCCGGCACCAGGATGGTCGCCTTGATCCAGGGTTCTTCGATGTGGTCGATATAGGTCACATCCGGCATGTCGGCCGGATTGTGCAGCTCCTTCATCGTGCCGTTGTTCATGTAGATGTGATAGATCACCGACGGCGCGGTGGTGATCAGGTCGAGATTGAATTCCCGCTCCAGCCGCTCGCGCACGATCTCCAGATGCAGCAGACCCAGGAATCCGCAGCGGAAACCAAAACCCAGCGCGGCACTGGATTCGGTCTCATAGGTAAAGCTGGCGTCGTTGAGATGCAGCTTTGACAGCGCGTCGCGCAGATCCTCGAATTGGGCTGCATCCACCGGGAACAGGCCGCAGAACACCACCTGCTGCGCCGGCTTGAAGCCGGGCAGGGGGGTTGTCGTGCCCTTGCGCTCATCGGTGATGGTGTCGCCCACCTTGGTGTCGGCCACCTGCTTGATCTGGGCGGTGATGTAGCCGACCTCGCCAGGGCCCAGGCTTTCGACTCCAAGCTTCTTGGGCTTGAACACGCCGATCTGTTCCACCTGATAGACGGCGTCCGCTGCCATCATCCGGATCTTCTGGCCCTTCTTCAGTTCGCCATCGATGATGCGGACCAGCACCACCACGCCCAGATAGGCGTCGTAATAGCTGTCGATCAGCAGCGCCTTCAGCGGCGCGTCCAGGGTGCCCTTGGGCGGGGGCAGGCGTTTGACGACCGCTTCCAGCACTTGGTCTATGTTCAGACCCGTCTTGGCGGAAATCGGCACCGCCTCGGATGCATCCAGCCCGATCACGTCCTCGATCTGCTGCTTGACCCGGTCCGGCTCGGCCGCCGGCAGGTCGATCTTGTTGAGGACCGGCACGATCTCCAGCCCGGCATCGATCGCCTGATAGACATTGGCCAGGGTCTGGGCTTCCACCCCCTGGCTGGCGTCCACCACCAATAGCGCACCCTCGCAGGCGGCCAGGCAGCGGCTGACCTCATAGCCAAAGTCGACATGGCCCGGCGTGTCCATCAGGTTGAGGATGTAGGTGTCCCCGTCCTGGGCCTTGTATTCCAGCCGCACGGTCTGGGCCTTGATGGTGATGCCCCGCTCCCGCTCGATATCCATCGAATCCAGGATCTGGTTGGTCATGTCGCGGGCGGCCACCGTACCGGTGAACTGGATCAGCCGGTCGGCCAGGGTAGATTTGCCATGGTCGATATGGGCGACGATGGAGAAATTGCGGATTTTGGCCAAGTCAGTCATTTGGCGGGGGGTCTAGCAGACTGAAGCCCCCCATTCCACAGGCTTTTCCGGCTATAACCGGCCCATGTTGCACTACCTTTACCTGGATTATGGCGGCCGCGCCCGATACCGGCGGGAGCTGAAATACAGCCTGATTTCCCTCCGCCAGGAGCTGGGGGCAGAGGGGGCGGCCCGGATCGCCGTCTATACCGACGCGCCCCAGGTCTATGCCAAATGGCCGGTCGAGGTGGTGGATATCGCCGCCCGCACCCAGGCCTGGTCCGGGGACGGCCTTTACCATCACCGGATCAAGCCGGCGGTGGTCCTGGACGCGCTGAAGCGGTTTGCCGCCCCGGCCTGCTTCATCGACAGCGACTCCATCATCCTGCCCGGCTTCCATGCCGAGGTGACGGCCAAGATGGCGCCGCAAGAGGTCTGGTCGGTGACCAGGACAGCGGTGGTGATGAACCACTTTGAGCTGCGCGATCCCTTTCCGCCGCTCAAGGGCTTTCGCACAACCCTGCCGCACCTGGGACAGGTGCGCTACGACACCGCGCAGAGCTGGATGTTCAACTCCGGCCTGATCGGGGTGTCGCCGGTGCATGTACCGCTCATGGAAGACACGCTGGCCTATATCGACGCCTTGATCGGGCGGGCCCGCAAATTCCCCACCCTTGAGCAGCTGGCGCTGAGCGAAGTGGCGCGCCTCAGCCAGACGCCGATTGCGGAAGTGCGCGACACCTTCCTGCATTACTGGCAAGGGCGGCGGCGCATCTATATGGCGAACCGGATCGAAAAGAGTTTGTCGCCCGACTGGGACGACCTGACGCCGCCGAAAGAATGGGCCAAGATGAACTATTGGGCGGTGCGCGCCTATAACTATTGGTACGGCATCACCCATCCCTTCAAGGCGTTGCGGTCATGAAAAGGAGCGTTGGTGTGGCCGATAGCGGCAGCGTGTCGGCGAGCGACCAAAAAATAAAGAGCGGACAGGAAAAAACACAAAACGCAGTGAGCGAGTTGTGGCCCGGCCAATCCGTGCCGCTGCTGAAGGCGCTGCATATCCTCACCCATAATGGCGGGCTGAATGCGGATTCGCGCCGCAAGCTCAAACAGGTGCAGCACCTGGCCCAGATGATAAAGCCCGCGATCGATGCCGCGCTGGACGAAAAGAAGGAACCGGTGCTGGCCGACCTGGGCGCGGGCAAATCCTATCTCGGCTTTATTCTCTATGATCTCTATTTCCGCTCCGCCGGGCGCGGAAAGGTCGTCGCGGTGGAAGCGCGAGCCGATCTGATCAAGACCGCAAAGAAGATCGCAGACGAGAGCGGTTTCGACCGGATGGATTTCGTGGAAAGCCGGATCGCCGAATCCGAAATCGGCGCGGTGGACATCGTCACGGCACTGCATGCCTGCGACACCGCCACCGACGAAGCCATTCTGTTCGCGCTTCGTCATGACGCAAAGTTTGTGGCGCTGGTGCCTTGCTGCCAGGCGGAAGTGGCGCGGGAGCTGGAGAGCGTCAAAGGGCCGCTGGAACAATTATGGCGCCATCCGATTCAGCGCCGCGAATTCGGCGCTCATCTCACCAATGTGCTGCGCGGACTTTACCTGGAAGCGCATGGCTACAAGGTTCGTGTCACCGAATTCACCGGCTTCGAGCACACCCAGAAGAACGAGATGATTTTCGCGGAACGCCATCAGCGTTCCAACGCGCGTGCCAAAACAGCATTTGAGAAGTTGACAAAGGAAATGGGCGCGGCCCCGAAACTTTTGTCACTTTGATATCACACCGATGCCATACCGAAGTCACCGCCGGTGCGTCGCATCTGCGAAGGAAGTTGTTATGACGGTGGATGCCTTTTCGTTATCGCCCCGATATTGACCGGGCCAAGGGCCTGGCGATCCTGCTTGTGGTGTTCGGCCATCTGATGGCCAGCGGCTATCCGCGCGGCAATGCCTGGTATGATACCGCCAAGGACATCGTCTACACCTTCCACATGCCGTTCTTCATGTATCTGAGCGGCTATGTCTTTTCGCTAACCGGCAAGCAGTCGATCCATTATGGCGCCTATGCCCGTTTCCTGCGCCAGCGGGCGATGCGGCTCTTGCTGCCCTTCGCCGCCTTCGGGCTGCTGATCGTCACCGGCAAATATATTTCGAAATTCTTCCTCTATGTCGACGATCCGCCGGGAAACCTGCTGTCGGGATTGGGCGATCTGGTGGTCAACACCGACAACAGCCCGGCGCTGTCGATCTGGTATGTCTATGTGCTGTTCCTTTACAGCGCAGCCATGCCTCTGTTGTGGCGGCTGGGTTTGCGCTGGAGCGGCGCGGTGCTTTTGGGCGCCATCCTGTTCCTGATACCGGCCACGGATTTCCTCTATCTCGACCGCGGGGCGCGGTTCTTCCTGTTCTTTGCCCTCGGCGGTCTGGTGGCGTCGCGGGAGGATATCGAGCCCTGGTTTCGTCGCGGCCTGCTCTTCTGGCTGTTGTTGTTCAACGCCACCTTGTTCACGGAGTGGACGCCGCTGCCGGAACAGGCGCGCATGCTGCTGTGTGGCCTTGCCGCCATTCCGGCACTGCATGGTCTGGTGCAAATCAAGGTCCTGTCACGGGAGCGTGCGCTGCTGGTGCTGGGCCAATCCGCCTTCAGCATTTATCTGCTGAACACCATCGTGATCGGGTTGGCGAAGGCGGGCTATCTCAAACTGGCGCCGTTTGAAGGCCGCCCGGCCACTTTCGCCCTGCTGCTGTTTTTCCTCGCCGGTGTGCTGGTGCCCATCCTGATCCAGCGGCTGACGGCCCGCGTCCCGGTTCTGGCGAAGATAATGCGCTAGGTCTGCGTGCTCGATTGAAGTCATATCCAACTTGTCGTGGCCCACCACCCCGGTCCGCGCGAAGCGCGGCCGGAGTGTAAACTCCGTGTGGGCCATCCAGGTGGTGTTGCGATTGCTCTGAAAGAAGGGCGCCGACGTCATCTGGATGGCCCGCATTTGCGGGCCATGACAAGTTTCTAAACCAGTTTCAGGTCGGCCGGCGCCGGTTGCGCATTTTGTTCGAAGGCGCGCGACCAGGCTTCGAAGCTTTCGGCGCTTTCGCCGCGGGTGTGGAAATACAGCCGCTGCGCCAGCCGCCGCATCGGCGACGTCATCAGCGCGGCATTGATCAGGGCGTTGGGCGGCGCCAGGTCCAGCGCCCGGCGCAGCCATAGCTTGGCGCGATAGCGCGGCGCTTCCGCGGCCAGCGCCGGTGCGGGAAGGGGCCCGCGGTCGCCCAGATGGTTGGCGACCAGAACGGCGGCGCGGCGGCCGAAATGCAGCGCGGTGTGAATGCCGCCGCCGGTGACCGGCGACACCATGCCCGCCGCATCGCCCACCAGCATCACGCGCCTGGTGCCCAGACGCGGCACCACACCGCCCGATGGGATCAACCCGCTGCGCCGTGACGTGACGCGGATATCGCGGATGTCGAGCACACTCTTCAGGCGCTTGAGCAGTGCGCCCAGGTCGGGCCGGGCAGGGCGGCTGGCCGCCAGGCCGATCTGCGTGGCGCCGACGCCCGGCACCATCCAGGCGATATAGCCGGGCGCGATCTCACTGTCGGCAAAGCAATGCAGGAAGCGGCCATCCACGCCTTCCAGCGGTTCGCACTCGATTTCCAGTCCGGCCAGGAAGCGCCGGTTTTCGCCAAGGCCGAAGGCTTGCGCGACTTGCGACTTGGCGCCGTCGGCGCCGATCAGGAAGGATGCGTGCAGGTCCCCCATCGCCACGCCGCGTTCATACTCCAGGCCGCCTTCGAATTTCTTGCCGTACATCAGGGTCGCGCCGGCGCGGGCGGCTTCCTCGGCCATCCAGCGCATCAGCGCAGGCATGTCGGTCGCCTGAAAGAAATAGCCGGGTGCGGAAAGATCCAGGCTGCGATTGTCCGGCGCATACAGCCGCACGCCGGGCACCTTGCGCATCATCTGCGCCGGAAGGTCGAAGGCGTCGCTGGCTTCCTTCACCACAATGCCGGTGGTGCGTACCCGAAGGCCGGGGTCCGGCTTGGCGTCCAGCACCGCCACTTTCAATCCGCGCAGGGCGGCACTTCGGGCGCAGGCCAGGCCTGCAAAGCTGCCGCCGACAATGGCCAGGTCGAACCGCTGAACCATGCACCCCTCCGCTGAAGCACCGCAGAATAAATACTGGTGTTGGGCGGGATTGTGACCGGGCGAGGCTAGGCCCTCAAGCTCGCGCCAAGCTTCAGAGCCGCGGCCACGATCTTTTGCGCCAGGGCCTCAATCTCCGCGTCCGTGAGGGTGGCATCCTTGGGCTGAATGCGCACGGCCACCGCCAGGGATTTCTTGCCCTCCGGCACGCCTTTGCCTTCATACAGGTCGAACACGCTCACGGTGTCGATCAGATTGCGGTCGGCCAGCTTGACGGCCTTGACCAGATCGCCCGCCGGTACGCCGGTATCCACCACAAAGGCGAAATCGCGCTCGATCGCCTGGAAGGGCGAGGGCTGGAACAGCGGCTTGGCCTTGCCCTTGGATTTGGTGTCGGGGATGGCGTCCAGGAAGATTTCGAATCCGGCGGCCGGAACCTTCAGGTCGAAGGCCGCTGCTACCTTTGGATGCAGCTCGCCGAATTGCGCGATCACCTTGGGGCCCATGGCAATCGTGCCGCTGCGGCCGGGATGGTACCAGCCGGGTGCGCCTTGGGTGATGGGCGCGGACATGGGGGCGCCGGTGATTGCTTCCAGCGCGGCCAGCAGATCGGCCTTCACGGCGAACAGGCCGAATTCCTCGCCACCCTTTTGCCAGTGCCGCTCAGGATGGCCGGTGCGGATGGCGGCAGCCACGGTTTTCTGGGCTTCGGGCATGCCGCTGTCGAAGGCTGCGCCGATTTCAAACAGTTGCAGGTTGGCAAAACCGCGCGCCGCGTTGCGTGAGGCCGCCGCCAGCAGCGACGGCAGGACAGACGGTCTCAGCGCATCCAGGTCGGAAGCGATGGGATTGGAAAGCTGGCGCGCGTCATCGCCGCCGCCGAAAAGCTTGGCCTGATCACGGGCGATGAAGGAGAAAGTCACGCATTCATTGAAACCACGGGTGGCCAAAGCACGGCGCGCGGCGCGGGTGCGCCGCTGGGCTTTGGACAAGACCGGCGCGGCCACGGCGCTGGCACGCGCCAGCGCCACCGACGGCACATCGGTCAGGCCGTGGATGCGCACCACTTCTTCCACCAGGTCGGCGGGGCCATCCACATCATGGCGCCAGCTGGGCGGCACCACATGCAAGGTGCCGTGGTCCTCGACCACAAAACCCAGATCTTCCAGAATGTCGATGATCCGGTCGCGCGCGACCTTGATGCCGCCGAAGCTTTGGACAAGGGCCGGGTCGAACAGGATCGGCTTGTGGGGATGGGGCAGGGCGCCCGCTATCACCACATCGGACGCCTCGCCGCCGCACCATTCCAGGATGTATTGGGTGCAAAGCTCCAGGCCCGGCAGCACGAATTGCGGGTCCACGCCGCGCTCAAAGCGGTAACGGGCGTCTGAGATGATGCCCTGCTTGCGGCCTGCACGCGCGATTCTGGCAGGGTCGAACCAGGCAGATTCGATAAAGACGTTCACGGTGCTTTCGAAGCTGCCGCTGTCCATCCCGCCCATGATGCCGGCGATGCTGACGGCGCGGGCATCATCGGCGATGACGATGGTGCCCTCATCCAGCACATAGGTCTTTTCATCCAGCGCCGCCACTTCCTCGCCGGCCTTGGCCATGCGCGCCTGCAAACCACCGTTCAGTCTGTCGGCATCGAACACATGCAGCGGACGTCCGCGGTCCTGCGACACCAGGTTGGTGGCGTCCACCAGCGCCGAGATGGATTTCATGCCCACGCTTTTCAGCTTGTCCTGCACCCATTTGGGGGCGGGACCGTTCTTGACGCCCCGGATCAGCCGGCCGGCAAAAATCGGGCAGGCGTCCTTGTCCTCAGGCGCGAAATTGAGAGTGATCGACTTGGGCGAGGGGAATTTGCCCTGGACCGGCGCGACCTTATCGGCCTTGAGCCGTCCCAATCCGCTGGCGGCCAGATCGCGCGCAATGCCGTAAACCGATGCCGCGTCGCCGCGATTGGGCGTGATGGAAACATCGAACAGGGGATCGTTGGCCAGCAGGCCCGCTTCCACCAGTGCGCCCACCACCGGCGCGCCAACCTTGGCGCCGGCCGTCAGTTCGATGATGCCGTCATGATCTTCGCCCAAGAGGAGTTCGCGGGCGCTGCACATCATGCCGCGCGATTCCACACCCCGGATGGTACCCAGCTTGAGCACATCGCCGGTGGCGGGAATGGCCGTGCCCGGCCTGGCCAGCACCACCTTGATGCCGGCGCGCGCATTGGGGGCGCCGCAGACGATCTGCAGTGTGTCCTTGCCGTCGCTGACGCTGCACAGCCGCAGCTTGTCGGCATTGGGATGCTTTTCGGCGGTGATGACCTCGCCGACGATGAAATCCTTCAGCGCCGCACCGGGATCGGTGATGCTTTCCACTTCCAGGCCGATGGCGGTCAGCCGCTCGCCAATGATGGCGGCATCGACGTCGGTATCCAGATGCTCTTTCAGCCAGCTCAGGGTGAACTTCATCGCGAGAGTCCACCGTCAAGCGTCGGGATGTCGAGCGCGGCAAAGCCGTAATGCTTCAGCCAGCGCTGATCGGATTCAAAAAAGCTGCGGATGTCGGGGATGCCGTATTTCAGCATCGCCATGCGGTCCAGGCCGAAGCCGAAGGCAAAGCCCTGATACTTGCTGGAATCGATGCCGCAATTCTCCAGCACCTTGCGATGGACCATGCCCGAGCCGCCCAGCTCCAGCCAGTCATTGCCGGTGCCGAAAGTGATCTTGCCGGGCGCGCTGCGGTCGCAGCGCATGTCCCATTCCAGGGACGGCTCGGTGAAAGGGAAAAAGCTGGGACGGGCCCTGAGTTCGATCTGGTCGATCTCAAAAAAGGCCTTGCAGAACTGCTCCACCGTCCATTTCAGGTGGCCCAGATGGATGCCTTCATCCACCACCAGCGCCTCGACCTGGTGGAACATGGGGGAATGGGTGGCGTCGCTGTCGACGCGATAGGTGCGGCCCGGCGAGATGATGCGGATGGGCGGCTTTGTTTTGAGCATGGTGCGCACCTGCACCGGCGAAGTGTGGGTTCGCAGCACATGGCTCGACCCGTCGCCTTGCGGCGCAACGTAGAAGGTGTCCTGCATCTGCCGCGCCGGATGGTCGGGCGGGATGTTCAGCTTGGTGAAATTGTAATCGTCATATTCGACATCCGGACCTTCGGCGACGCCAAAGCCCAGGTCTGCGAAGATCGCGACCACCTCGTCCAGCACCTGGCTGATGGGATGCACCGTGCCGGAATTTTCGGAACGCGCGGGCAGGGTGACGTCCAGCTTCTCGCCGGCCAGGCGCGCATCCAGCGCGGCATCGCCGAGCTGCGCTTTGCGCGCGGCGATCGCCTCGGTGACGGCGTCTTTCAGGCCATTGAACTTCGGCCCCTGCACCTTGCGCTCGTCGGGCGACAGGCTGCCCATGGTGGCGAGCAGGGCGCTGACCGAACCCTTTTTGCCCAGGGCGGAGACGCGCACGCTTTCCAGCGCAGCCTCATCGGCGGCGTTGGCGACAGCGGCCAGTATCTCGGACTGAAGAGCGGCGATATCGGTCATGAAGCCTCTGGAGATGCTGCTAACACAACTCCGGCCTCGCGTCGCGTTGGGTCACGCGACGCTGCGGCGTTAGGTCGGGCAAAAGGTCCACCGGACCTTTTGCTCATCCGACCTAACCCTTCGACGCCTGATCCACCAGAGCCTTGAACGCAGCGGGCTCGTGGATCGCCAGATCGGACAGAACCTTGCGGTCGATCTCGATCCCGGCGCCGGCGAGCCCGGCGATAAATCGGCTGTAGGTGAGGCCATGCTCACGCACGGCGGCGTTGATGCGCTGGATCCACAAGGCGCGGAAATTCCGCTTCTTCTCCTTGCGGCCGATATAGTTGTGCTGCAGCGACCGGTCGGCTGCGGCATTGGCCGTGGTGATGTTGTTCTTGCGGCGGCCGCGCATGCCCTTGGTCTGCTTGAAGACCTTCTTGCGGCGGGCATGGCTGGGTACGGAACGAGGAGCGCGGCTCATGGTTAGATTCCTCCGCCATACGGCATCCAGCGCTTGACGCGCCGGGTCTCGGATTCCGACAGCGTGTCCATGCCGCGCAGGTCGCGGGTACGGGCCGGGGAATTGTTGATCAAGCGGTGACGCTTACCCACCTGGTGGGTCTTGATCTTGCCGCTCTTGGTGATTTTGAAGCGCTTTTTGGCGCCCGACTTGGTCTTCATCTTGGACATTTTGCTATCCTTCGAGGCTGCCGGACGGGTCCGGTCCCCCCTGGTTAAATGTGCGCGGGCGCACGGGGGGTAGCGTTTGGGGCTGCCACGGCATGTCC
>Ga0310811_10001848_pt1 | contig 26302 bp, 23 predicted proteins | sample YCmetagenome_FD_207642 | JGI IMG/M metagenome (GOLD analysis project Ga0310811, IMG submission 207642) | Soil microbial communities from experimental microcosm in Duke University, North Carolina, United States - YC | ecosystem: Engineered > Artificial ecosystem > Soil microcosm > Unclassified ... | reverse complement strand
GCCTGTCCGGGACGTGGCCGACCTGCGGTCGGTCCATCGGAAACGCGTCGTCGCCGGAGTAGTCAACGAGTATCACCACGCCGCATAACCCCAGCTCAGACCACCTAACTCAATATTCGAGCGGCACCCCTTACCATCCGTAATGGCCGAGAAGTCGTCGATCCGCACTGGTCTAGACCAATCGGACCCGAATTTGACAGGGCGCGGAAGGCCGATCGGCTTGACCTCTCACCCTGGCTCGGCCCGGACTTTGGAAGGAACGCCCATGGCACCTGGTCCAGCATGATCACCTCGACCAGCCCCGACCACGGATCATCGCTGGAGGACCCGTTCTTCAGCTCGGTGACTGCGGCCCTGAGGCCGTCGGCGCGGGTAGCCTGGCCTCGATCAGCGGGGACCCCTGATCGAGGATGCGGTGCAGGGGGGCAGTCTGTTGGCGAGCAGGGACTGCTCGACCAGTTCGGCGAAGCTCTCCCGTACCCGTGGGTTGCAGGCATCCTCGCTGAGTCCGAAGGTGGCAAGGTGGCGGCGCTGCAGTTGCCTGAGTTCGCGCAAGTGGAATGGGAGCTGGTCGCTGAGCGTGATCAACCGATGATCTGCGGGGTGCTGGGGCGGACGATAACTTGCCCGGTCACGTGCTTGATCCGCGGGCCATCACCTGATTTGCCGTCGATCAGTTCGACGGCCATCGCTCCGATCTGCTCGAGGGGGAGGTGGACGGTTGTCAGGCCGGGGCTGATGTCGCGAAGGGTCTCGATATCGTCGAAGCCCGCGATGGCAAGGTCGGCGGGTACCGAGAGCCCAGCGTCGCGGAGCGCTGCTATCGCGCCGACGGCCATTACATCGTTAACCGCGAACACGCACAATCCCGGCGACACGCGGGGCAGCAGCGTGGTCATCGCCTCGTACCCGCCGTCCCTCGTGAACGCGCCGGCCAGGATGTCCTGTGGGTCGACAGCAAGGCCACGGCTGGCGAGTCCGTCACGGAACCCCGCGACCCGATCTGCGGCGGTCCGCAGCAGGGACGGGCCGGCGAGGATGGCGAACCGCTGGTAGCCGAGGCCGACGAGAGTGACCGCCAGCTCGCAGGCACCGGCGGTATTCCCGATCGCCACCGTGTCCGTGCCGAATGCCGGCTGGCCGATGAGCGTGACGCGCCCGCCCTGCGCGCTGAACGCCTCGATCTCGGTGGCAAGCCGTCCGTGCGCTCCGGGTTCGCTGCTGCGGCTGCCGGCCACGATCACCGCGCGCGCCCTCTGCCGACGCATTGCCGCCATGTACGCCGCCTCGCGCTCTAGCTGGCCCTGGGTATCGGTCAGCGAGACCATCAGCCCCTGGCTATCTGCTGCTCGCATGACGCCTGCCGCGATGGACGAGAAGTAGGGGTCACGGATGTTGTGCACGATGAGGCCGAGGACCGCCGTGGCCCCTCGCGCGATCGCCTGGGCATTGGCGTTCGGCTCGTAGTTCAGGGCCTTCGCCGCGGCCAGGACCCGGTCGCAAAGCTCTTGCCTCGGCACCCGCAGGCTGCCATTGAGCACGCGGGACGCGGTGGCGACCGAGACGCCGGCCACCCGGGCGACCGTCTCCAGCGTCACTGCCTCCGTCATGGGAGTTCCTCCGGTCTCGGAAGTAATGCCACGGACAGTCGCCGAGAACCCTCTTATGGAAACCGCTATCCCAGCCAATGTCAAGCGGCTCGAATCTTTCTCATCCTAGGTCCTTGACGTGAACGTAACTGGCGTGCAATCTCTTGGCAAGCGGTTTCCCGATCCTGACTCCTTCACCTCCCAACAGACATCACCACCCCCTGGTAGCACTTCCATAGAAGGCGGTCCTCGCATGCTTCGCCAAAGACGTCGTTACCTGATCGGAACCTGTGTCCTCGCGCTCGCCGCCGGCCTGACGGCGGCATGCGGCGCGCCCGGCGCGCAGTCCAGCGCCAGTGGCGCGCCCCAGGGGCCCCAGAAGCCCTCATCGCCCATCACCCTGACGATCCTTGACGGGGCCGGCGACCAGGCCACGAACGGGGGCATCATCGCGAACTTCGCCAAGGCGAACCCTGACCTGGTCAAGTCGGTCCAGTACGAGTCATCTGCAGCGTCCGATGCTGGCAGCAAGGTTCAGGCGCAGGAGGCCAGTGGCCACGTGTCCATCGGCCTGGTCCTCGGCGGCACCGACATCCTCGGCCCGCTGCTGCAGAACAACCTGCTGGTCAAGCTGCTGCCGGCCTACTCGGGCGACCTCCCGGACCTCAGCAAGCTGCAGGACGCCGCCCGGCAGAAGATGCAGGCACTGGCGGGGGGCTACGGCGTGATGGACCTGTACACGCCGTCCGGGCCGATGGTGTCGTACAACCCGCTAGCTGTCACGGACCCGCCGACCACGCCGCAAGCGCTACTGGCGTGGGCTAAGGCGCATCCGGGCAAGTTCGCCTACGCCGACCCCGCGAACTCCGGATCGGGCGCCTCGTTCCTGATGTCCCTGCCGTACCTGCTCGGCGACTCCGACCCGTCCGACCCGGTTCACAGGTGGACGAAGACCTGGGCGTACCTGAAGGAGCTCGGCAAGTACATCAGCTCCTACCCGGAGAGCTCTTCGATCCTCAACAAGCAGTTCGGCGACGGCACCCTCGACATGATCCCGACCATCATCGCGCACGACATCTCCTACCGCCAGGACGGCACCTTGCCCCCGGACACCCAGGTGTCCCTGTTCAGCAATCAGCAGTGGGTGGCCGACGCTCACTACATGATGATCCCCAAGGGCGTGTCGCCCCAGACCCTGTACGTCGACCTGCAACTCATGAAGTTCATACTGCAGCCCAGCCAGCAGGTCCAGACCTACATCACCGGCATCATGACGCCGGCTATCGCCGGCACGACGATCAGCCAGGCCAGCGCGACGGGGCAGGCGTTCGTGGATAAGTGGGGGCGGCCGAACTTCTACCCGAAGGCCCTGGTCACCGGCACCGTGGACGTCCCCCTGACGCCCTCTGTCGAGCAGCAGGCCTTCACGATGTGGTCGGAGCAGGTGGGCAGTCATGCCGGCTGAGGCCCGACGGGACGGGTTCCAGAGGCTGGAGATGCGCCACGTCAGCCGCTCCTTCGGGAAGACGGAGGCGCTGCGGGACCTTGACCTGGTCCTGGCGGCGGGCGAGTTCGTCGCGCTGCTTGGCCCGTCAGGCTGCGGCAAGTCGACCGCCCTGGCGTGCCTGGCCGGCCTGCAGCCGCTGAGCGGCGGCGAGATCTGGATTGACAAGCGGCGCCTCGACACCTTGCCGGCCGAGCGCCGCGGCTTCGGGATGGTCTTCCAGTCTTACGCGCTGTTCCCGCACCTGACCGTCCAGAAGAACGTGGAGTTCGGGCTGCGCATGCGCAAGGTGAAGGCGGCGCAGCGCCACGAGCGCGCGCTCGCCGCGCTGCGCACCGTTCAGCTGGAGGACCATGCCCAGAAGCACCCGGCGCAGCTGTCCGGGGGACAGCAGCAGCGCGTGGCGATCGCCCGGGCGCTGGCCATCGAGCCGGACATCGTCCTTATGGACGAGCCGCTGTCCAACCTTGACGCGGCGCTGCGCATCGGGCTGCGGACCGAGATCAAGCGACTGCACCAGAACCTCGGGCTCACCACCCTGTATGTCACCCACGACCAGGAGGAAGCCCTGTCCCTCGCGGACAGGGTGGTCATCCTTCGTGACGGGTGCGTAGAGCAGGCAGGGACGCCGGAAGCGGTGTACAACCGCCCCGTCAGCCCCTACGTCGCGAAGTTCATGGGCTATCGCAACGTCCTGGCCGCTCATGCCGCCAGCGGCGGAGATGCGGGTGAAGTTGTGGAGGTCCGGCGCGGAGCCCAGGTGCTGCACGCGACCGCGGTCGAGCCGATCACCGCGGGAAGCGAGGTGACCATCGCGGTGCGCCCCGAGGATGTCCTGGTCAGCAGCATCGACGACAACGGGCTCGTCGCGGTTGCCGAGGTCGTGGAGTTCATGGGCCGTGAGATCCAGGTCGGGGCGGGGCTGCCTGACGGCCAGGTCCTGCACCTGCGCACCGAAAAGCCCGTCGCCGCCGGGGACTCGATCCGGATTGGCGTGCCCCGGCAGCGGCTTCTGGCGTACGCGGGGAACGCGGCATGACCGCCGTCATTCCCGCGGGCAGGTCAGCGCCGGGAGCCGGATTCCTGCGGCGGTCCCTTGCCGGGCGCGGCGTGGATGCGGTCCTGATCCTGCTGATCCCGGCGGTGGCGTTCACCGCGCTGCTGTTCGTCTACCCGTACATCTACGGCATCACTATCAGCCTTCAGCCGCAGGGCGGCGGCGGGGCGCTCGCCAACTACCGGAACTTCTTCAGCGACCCCTACCTCCGGCAGACCATCTGGAATACGCTCCGGCTGGCGCTGCCGGCAGCCGCGGTCAGCGTCGGCTTCGCGTTTCCCCTCGCCTACCGCGTGCGCGCGGCGTTCCGGGGCCGGGCCGTCATCACGGCGCTGTTCTTGCTGCCCCTGACGTTCGGCAGCGTCCTGCTCGCCGAGGGCATGACTGAGATCTTCGCCCCTACCGGATGGGTCAACCTGGCGCTGGGATCGGTCGGCCTGCCGCACGTTCAGTTCATCTTCAACTACACCGGCACCTTCATCGCGCTGCTGCTGACGACGGTCCCGTTCAGCTTCCTGCTGCTGGCCGGCATGTTCGGCAGCATCGACCGCACGCTGGAGTCCGCCGCCGCCACGCTCGGCGCGGGGGCCGCCGCGCGGTTCTGGCGCGTGCTGTTCCCCCTGATGGTTCCAGGCCTGGTTACCGCGCTGACGCTCGCGATCGTCGAGGCCTTCGCGGTGTTCCCCTCCGCCGTGCTGGTCGGCCAGCCGGACAGCGCCACTCACGTGCTGTCCATCCCGCTGTACCAGGCCGCCCAGCAGCAGTTCAACTACAGCGACGCGTCGGCCATCGCGGTGATCATGACCATCGTTGAGCTCGTCGTCCTCGCCATCCTGTTCGGCATCCGGTCGCGGCTGTACCGGGGCCCGGCAACCTCAGGAAAGGGGTGAGACATGGCCCAGCAGACGCTCCAGCCTCCTGCGGTCACGGCCGTCCTCCGGGCACGCCCCCGCCGCCAGGCCCTGAGAAAGATCACGGTCACGTCGGTGATCACCTGGGCGGCCGCGGCCTGCTTCGCGCTCGTCCTGGTGGCGCTGGTCACCTCCGTCGTCATCGAGTCATTCGCGACCCAGTGGCGCGGCGGCTGGTGGCCAGGCGGGTTCACCGGAAGCTGGTACGGCCAGGCATGGAGGGGCGGGGTGAGCCAGGCTCTCACCGCCACGTTTCAGGTGGCCGTGGTGGTCGTGCTGATCGCGCTGGTCATCGGCGTGCCCGCCGGCTACGCCCTTGCCCGCAGGTCCTTCCCCGGCAAGTCGGCGGTCATGCTGTTCCTCCTGCTGCCAGTCATGCTGCCTCCCCTGACGTACGCAGTGCAGCTCAGCGCGCTGATCTACCGCATCGGCCTCGGCGGCACCCTGACCGGCGTCATCATCGCGAACCTGGTGCCCATCGTCCCTCTCGTGGTCCTGGTGACCGTACCGTTTGTCGAGCGGATCGCACCGGAAACCGAGAGCGCGGCCAGGGTATTCGGCGCCGGCACTTTCCGGCTCTTCCTGCACGTGCTAGTGCCGTTGCTGCGCCCGGGCATCGCGGCCGCCGCCATCCTCGCGATGGTCCGCGTGCTTGGTGCCTTCGAGCTGACCTTCTTCATTTCAGGCCCGCAGTCGCAGACGCTTGTCGTCGCCTTGTACGGTGCGGCCTCCAACCCGGCGGGCGCAGCCCCGCCGCTGATCGCCGCCATGTCCGTCTTCTACATGGCCACCGCCGTCGTGCTGCTGCTGATCGGCCTGCGCTTCGTGAGCCCGGCCGACGCGGTCAGCACCGGGCGGCGTTAAGTCCTGGCCCGCATCCATGAATGAGAGGAACATGTCCGATCCCTACCCGGTGGCCGTAGTCGGCGCTGGGGGCATCGCCTGCTCCAACCACCTGCCAGCCCTCGCGGCCCGGCCGGATCGGGTCCGGCTCGCGGCGATCTGCGACCTCGACGAGGACCGGGTTACCGCCGTGGCCGACGAGTGGGGCATTCCCGGCCGCTACACCGACCTGGACGTAATGCTCGCCGACGTCAGGCCGTCCCTGCTCGTGGTCTGTACCCCGCCCGGCGCCCACGTGCCCGCGATCCGGGTCGGCCTCGCCGCGGGCTCCTGGGTGTGGTGCGAGAAGCCGCCCACGCTGTCGCTCGCCGAGTACGACCGGGCGGTGGAACTGGAGCGCGACGGGGGTCCCTATGTCTCGTTCGTCTTCCAGCACCGCTTCGGCTCGGCCGCCCGGCACCTGCGCCAACTGGTCGGCGACGCGGTCCTGGGACGGCCGCTGGTCGCGGTGTGCCATACGCTGTGGTACCGCGATCACGCCTACTTCGAGGTGCCGTGGCGAGGCCGCTGGGCCACCGAGGGGGGCGGCCCCACGATGGGGCATGGCATCCACCAGATGGACCTGCTGCTTGACGTGCTCGGTGACTGGCGCGAGGTGCAGGCGGCGGCCGAGACCCTCGACCGGGCCGTGGAGACCGAGGACGTGTCGATGGCCCTGGTCACGCTGGAAAGCGGCGCCCTGGCCTCCGTGGTCAACAGCGTGCTGTCGCCACGCGAGGAGAGCTACCTGCGCTTCGACTTCCAGGCCGCGACCGTGGAGGTGTCGCACCTGTACGGCTACGACAACGGCAACTGGACGTTCACGCCACGGCCGGGAGCAGGCGCTCAGGCGGTAGCCGCATGGCCACCGCCGCAGGACGTCGCCAGCTCCCACGCGGCGCAGCTCGACGTGCTGCTGGACCACATGGACGCCGGAACGCGGCCGCCGTCAAGCGGTGCCGACGGGCGGCGGGCACTCGAGCTCGCGGCGGGCATCTACCTCGCCGCGCGCACCGGCCGGCCCGTCAAGCGCGCTGCCCTGGTCCCCGGCGAGGCCATCTACGACTCTCTCGCGCCCGTCCCCGGCGGTACCTGACCCGCCGCCGAGCCGATGGCCCTAGTACAGCCAATCCCACGAGGAAGAAGAAGAGGAAACCCGTGAGCACCATCACCGTCGCGCATACCTTTGGCATGGACGTGTCCGTCCGGTGCGGCGACGTAGAGATCGTCCGTTACGTCTACGGCGAGGACATTCCCGCCATCGAGGCGCCTAAGCCGTACCTGCACCCGATCCGGACGCTGTCCGGCGCGCTCATCTCGGCTTACCGCCCGCACGACCACCGCTGGCATAAGGGACTCCAGCTGACGATCTCGCACCTGTCCGGGCAGAACTTCTGGGGCGGCCCGACCTACGTCCACGGGCAGGGCTACGTCCAGCTCGACAATGTCGGCAGCATGCGGCACGAGGACTTCTCCTCCTTTGAGGTCACCGGGGACCGCCTGGACTTCACTGAGCAGCTGGGGTGGTTCACCTCATCGGGCGAACGGTGGTGCGACGAGGAGCGGCGGATCACCGTGCACGGCGTCGACCGGCGGGAGGGCCGATGGGTCCTTGACGTCGCGACACGTCTGGTCAACGTCCGGGATGAACCGCTGGAGATCGGCAGCCCGACTACCCATGGCCGCGAGATGGCCGGCTACACCGGCTGGTTCTTCCGCGGCAACCGGGCGTGGACAGGCGGGACGGCGATTGTTGCCGACCCGGCAACCGAGCATCCCATGGGCACGCGATCGCCATGGCTGGCCTACATAGGGGAGCATGACAAGGTCGATGGGGGCGGAACGCTGCTCATGGTCAACACAGGCGACCCGGCTGGGGACCGGCATCACTGGTTCGTCCGCACGGAGCCGTTCCCGGCGGTCAACCCGTCCTTCGCCTTCTATGACGAGCGGACGCTGGAGCCGGACGGCACCTTCGAGGTCAGCTACCGGCTGGTCGTCGGAGACGCCATCTGGGACCGGGACCGCATCGCCAGCGTCGTCAAGGAGCTGACGTGACCACCGCCGCATCGGAGTCCTTGTTCCCTGGCGGCGTCGGCATCTCGGCACTGCACGTCTACCAGTGGCCGACGAGTGACGGGCTCGCCGGTGGGACGCCGCACATGCATCTGGCCTGCAGTGAGGGTTACGTCGTCGAGGCCGGGCACGGCAGTGTGCAGACGCTCACCAGCGCCGGGTACACCGAGACCGAGCTCCGGCCCGGCGATGTCGTGTGGTTCACCCCGGGCACCGTGCACCGCCTCATCAGCGGTGACGGCGAGCTGCGGATCAACGTGACCATGCAGAACGCCGGGCTGCCAGAGGCCGGTGATGCCGTCCTCACGCTGCCGCCGGAACTGCTCGCCAGCCGGTCCCAGTATGAAGAGGCCACCTCGGTCGTGGATCCGCTGAGCGGACGGCCAGACCCGGCCCGCACGCGCCGCCGCCGCGACCTGGCGATCGAGGGGTTCCTGGCCCTGCGAGCCGACCTCGAGGAAGGCAACGGCACCGCGTTCGTCGTGTTCCGGCAATCTGCGGCGGCACTGGTGGCCGATCTCATCCCGCAGTGGCGGGACCGGTGGCAGCGCACCGCCCTCGCCGCCGCGCTGCGGACCGGCGGGCAACTGGACGCCCTGGAGCGCGGCGACGGCAGCCACCTGGCCCACGCCACCGTCCACCGCGCTGAGCGCCCGCCGCAGGACCGCCTCGGCATGTGCGGGTTTCTCGCCCCCTACCCGCTTGACGACGCCCCCGCGAAGTGACCCGCACCTCACGTCCAATCAGGAGTTAGTTAATGACACGCAGCATCGGAGTCGTCATGAACGGCGTCACCGGCCGGATGGGGTACCGCCAGCACCTCATCCGCTCGGTGCTGGCCATCCGGGAGCAGGGCGGCGTGCCGCTCGCGTCGGGGGAGCGGGTGATCCTCGAGCCCTATCTCGTGGGGCGATCAGAGGACAGGCTGGAGCGGATAGCCCGCGAGCACGGCATCTCTCGGTGGACGACCGAGCTAGACCGGGCCCTCGCAGCGGACGACACGAGCATCTACTTCGACGCGCAGGTGACCAGCGCCCGCGAGGAGGCCATCCTGCGCGCGATGGAAGCAGGCCTGGACATCTACACTGAGAAGCCGCTCGCCGAGTCCGCAGCCGGCGCCCGCCGCCTCGCTGACGCCGCGCGCCGCCTGGGCCGCAAGACCGGTGTCGTCCACGACAAGCTCTACCTGCCCGGCCTCCTCAAGCTGCGCCGCGTCATCGACAGCGGCTTCCTCGGCCGCGTCCTGTCGGTCCGCGGCGAGTTCGGCTACTGGGTGTTCGAGGGCGACTGGCAGCCCGCCCAGCGGCCGAGCTGGAACTACCGCGCCGAGGACGGCGGGGGCATCACGGTCGACATGTACCCGCACTGGAGCTATGTCCTGGAGAACCTGCTCGGCCCGGTGCGATCGGTGTACGCCCTCGCCATCACCCACATCCCGCAGCGGTGGGACGAGGGCGGCAAGCCCTACGAGGCGACCGCCGACGACGCCGCCTACGGCATCCTCGAGCTGGGGGGCGGGATCGTGGCGCAGATCAACTCATCCTGGTGCACCCGGGTCAACCGGGGCGAGCTCGTCGAGTTCCACGTCGATGGCACCCTCGGAAGCGCCGTCGCCGGCCTGCACCACTGCCGCACGCAGCCCCGGGTCAATACCCCGGCCGCCGTCTGGAACCCCGACCTCGCCGATCCTAACGACTACCGCTCGATGTGGGAGGAGGTCCCCGGCGGTGACTTCGGCAACGCCTTCAAGGCGCAGTGGGAGGCGTTCATCCGGCACGTCTGCGGCGAGGAGGACCACCCGTACGACTTCGCGGTCGGCGTCCGCGGGCTCGAGCTCGCCGAGGCGGCCCTGCTGTCGTCCCGGGAGGGTCGGCGCGTCGAGCTGAAGCAGGTCCCATGAGCTCTGTCAGCCTCATCCACGCAGACGGGTCCGTGGAGCCGTTCGAGGTCTCGCCCCCGCCGGTGTTCGCCAGGCCGGCCGGGCCGATCGGCGTCCGCCAGGCGTACGCCGCAGCGCACGTGATCCCGGGGCAGGCGGCCGACAACGTCCCCGGAGCCGACGCCGACATCGACTGGGAGACCACGCTGGCCTTCCGGCATCACCTGTGGTCATGGGGCCTGGGAGTCGCCGACGCGATGGACACGGCGCAGCGGAACATGGGCCTGGGACCGGCGGCGGTCACGGAGCTGGTCAGGCGCAGCGCTGCCGAGGCACGGGCGGTCGCCGGCCCCCTGGTCGTCGGGGTGAGCACCGACCACCTGGAGGACCCGCCGGGCTCGCTCGACGATATCGTCCGCGCCTACCTGGAACAGCTTGAGGAGGCCGAGGACAACGGCGCCGGGGTCGTCTTGATGGCCAGCCGCCACCTGGTCCACGCCGCCTCGTCCGCTGCCGACTACGCCTACGTGTACGGGGAGGTTCTCCGTCGCGCTGGGGCGCCCGTGATCCTGCACTGGCTCGGCGAGGTGTTCGACCCGGCGCTGCACGGCTACTTCGGCTCGGCCGACGCCCACGTGGCGGCGGCCGGGCTGCTGGAGATCATCACCGCGAACACGGACCGGGTGCGCGGAGTGAAGGTCAGCCTGCTCGACACCTCGGTGGAGGTCGCCTTGCGCGCCGCGCTGCCGGACCCCGTGCGGCTGTTCACCGGCGACGACCACAACTACGTGGAGCTGATCGAGGGGGACGGACAGCGGTCCTCCGACGCCCTGCTCGGCGCGTTCGCGGCGATCGCACCCGCCGCCTCGGCAGCCCTGCAGCGGCTCGCCGCCGGGGACCTCCCCGGCTACCGGTCCATCCTAACCCCGACCCAGGACCTGGCCCGGCAAGTCTTCGCGGCGCCCACCTATTACTACAAGGTCGGCATCGCGTTCCTCGCCTGGCTCAACGGCCACCAGCCCGCCTTCAGCATGGTCGGCGGCCTGCACGCGGCGCGCAGCCTGCCGCACCTGTCAGAGGTCATCCGGCGGGCCAGCACCGCCGGCGCCCTCGAAGACCCGGACCTGGCGGCCCACCGCTGGCAGGGCCTGCTCGCCGTCCACGGCTACGAGACGCGGCGGGAGGTGATCGTCAGATGACCAGCCAGCCAGCAAGCCGCTTCCCGGCACGCAGCGACTCATCCGGCCAGGCCCTCAGCCTGTCGCTCAACCAGGCGACGATCAAGTACGCGCCCCTGGAGAAGGCGATCCACGTGACCAGGAAGGCCGGCATCGGCTCCATCGGCCTGTGGAGGGGGCCGGTCGCCGAGGCCGGGCTGGGCCGGGCCGTCAGCATGCTCGCGGACTCGGGCCTGCGAGTGTCTAGCCTGTGCCGGGGCGGCTTCTTCACCGCTGCCGAGCCTGCGGCCCGCAATCGCGCGCTGGACGACAACCGCCGCGCCATCGAGGAGACGGCCGCGCTGGCAGAGGCGGGCGCGCCTGGCTCAGCAGCCGTGCTTGTGCTCGTCCCCGGTGGCCTGCCCGAGGGCGACCGCGATCTGCCTGGTGCCCGCGAGCGGGTCCGGGACGCGGTCGGCGATCTTGCGAGTGACGCCCGGGATGCGGGCGTCACGCTGGCCATCGAGCCGATGCACCCGATCTACGCCGCCGACCGGGGCGTCATCTCCACCCTGGGCCAGGCACTCGACATCGCCGAGCAGTTCCCCTCCTGCGTGCAGGTCGTCATCGACGCCTTCCACGTCTGGTGGGACCCGGAACTAGCGGTCCAGGTCGAGCGAGCCGGGCGCCTGGAGCGCATCGCCGCCTACCAGATCGGCGACTGGATCACCCCGCTGCCGTCCGACTCGCTGCTCGCCCGTGGCCTGCCCGGGACAGGCCACGCCGACCTGCGCACCCTCACCTCGGCGGTCATCGCGGCCGGCTACCGAGGCGACATCGAGGTCGAAGTCTTCAACCAGGACGTTTGGAACGCCGATCCTGACCTGATCGCCGCGAATGTCGCCACCATCTTCGCGGCCGTCACGGGGCTCCCGGCCCTGGCATGACCTGACGCCAAGAGCACGCAACCGGCCTCAATAAAGCACGGACGACGAACCTTCCATCAAGAACATCGATGAAAACGAAAACCAGTTTGTATCAAGGCCATCGGTTACTCCGCATAACGACTTTGATGACGAGTCATTAGGTCGGTCATAGCCGACTGAAAGGAAGTCAACATGACACTGTTGTCCCGGCTCCGCATCAGATCTCGCCGCGCCGCCCTCGGCGCGGCGCTGCTCCCGGTGCTCTCCGCGCTAGCCACCTTCGGGCTGGCGGCGCACGCCCCGTCCGCGTTGGCTTCCACCGGAACCACGTACTACGTCAACTCGCAGACCGGAAATGATGCTAACTCCGGCACGAGTCCCTCTGCTCCATGGCAGTCGCTCGCCAAGGTGGACGCGACCACGTTCCAGCCGGGCGACACGATCCTCCTTGCCGACGGGTCAGAGTGGAGCGGCACCACACTGTGGCCCAAAGGCTCGGGTGATGCCACCGCCGACATCACCATCGACAACTACGGATCCGGCTCCCTCCCGCGTATCGACGGCGCAGGCTCCGTCCCCAACGCGGTGGAGCTGTTCAACCAGCAGTACTGGACCATCCGGCACATCGAAGTCACCAACGCCGCCCCAGCTACCAGCACCCCCGGAGCCAACCTCGGTGACTACCGCGGCATCTACATCGGCGGGGATGACGGGCAGACCCTGACCGGCTTCACCATCGACTCCGTCTACGTGCACGACGTGACAGGCGTGGACAACTGGATCGGCGGAAGCACGTCCAACGACCAGCCCGGCATCAACTTCGACACCGGATGGGACAGCTCCAAGAACACGGGCGGGATCGTCTTCGCGGGAACTGTCGCCGACCCCTCCAACCCCGGCCAGCCAACGATTCTGAACGACATGACGGTGGAGAACTCGACCATCGAGAACACCTCATTCGCCGGCATCGTGACCAAGCAGTACGCGGGCACTAACGCCGGGGCGGTCGCCACCGGCTGGGGAACGCGCACCGGGACCAGCGACCCCAACTACCACCCGCTCACTAACCTCACTATCGAGGGCAACTACATCACCCAGAGCGGGACGCCATATGGCGCCAACGGGATGTACGTGACCGGCGTCGAGGGCGCCCTGATCCAGGACAACCTCGTGGACCAGGTCGGGACGTGCGGGATCGAACTCGACTACTCCGACAACGCGACGGTCCAGCACAACGAGGTGGACCACGTGACCGTTAAGGCCGGCGGTGGCGACTCCAACGCTATCGACACCGACATGGGAACCACCAACATGGTCGTGCAGTACAACTACGCGCACGATAACGGGGTGGGGTTCCTCATTTTCCAGATCGACTTCGGCGGCAACAGCATCTGGCGCTACAACGTGGTGACGAACAGCGCGAAGGAATCCTTCCAGCTCGGCTCTGCCAACAGCTCGACCGCTCAGATTTACAACAACACGATATACAACACGTCGGCGACGGACGTGTATCTCCAGAGCGGCTCCGCCCGCTACGCGTTCACCAACAACGCGTTTTACTCCACAGCCCCCGCGTCCGCGATGGCTACCAGCTCAGGGATCACTTACCAGCACAACTACTATGGCGGCCTGAGTCCCACGATCCCCAGCAGCGAGACGGCCCCAGTCACGGGCGACGCCCGCTTCGCCAACCCGTCGGTCGCCGGCCCCTATGGCACCGCGACCACCGGGCCCGCGCTCTCGACGGCGGACGCCTACGAGCCGACCTCCGGGTCTGCGCTCATCGACAGCGGCGTGACCATCTCCGGCAACGGGGGCGCTGACTACGCCGGCGACACGCTCTACAACAACGCGCCCGACGTAGGGGCCTTCGAGTACCACACCCCGGCCGGAGCCACCGGGGAAGCCATCGACGGGACCGTGACCTCAAGCACAGGTACCGCCCTCAGCGGTGCCGCCGTCACCGTGATGTCCCAGGGGCAAACGCTGACGGCGACCACCGATGCCAACGGCTACTACGCCGTGCTAAACGTCCCGTTCAGCTCGAGCGCGACAGTAACCGTGTCGAAGACCGACTACAAGACAGCAACGACCACCGCTGTGGTAGCAGACAGCGACAGCACCCGCCTCGACGTGACCCTGACAACCACGCTCACCACCGGGACGATCCAAGGCCAGGTCGATGACGACCATGCGCATCCGCTCAGCGAGGCTACCGTCACGCTCAGCAACGGCAGCCAGGCAGTCGCGACCACAGTGACCGATTCCGCGGGAGCGTACAGCTTCCCGGCCGTGGCACCTGGCACCGGATACACGCTCATCGCGACGGACAGCGGCTACCGGTCCGCCACCATCTCCGGCGTGTCCGTGACACTCGCGACGATCACCACTCCCGGCACCCTCATGATGCCCACCGCCAAAGGGACGATCCTGCAAACGCACGACTTCAACTCGCTGCCGCTGGGGTCGCTGGCGACAGGGACCGATGAGTGGACCACGTCCGCGGCAGGAGGCAGCGTCGGCGTCATCACCGACACGCCGGGCACGAACCAGTCCCTGCAAGTCAGCCGGAGCCAGAACAGCGGTAGCACGAACGCCGAGCTGGACTTCCCCACTCCGCTTAAGGGCCTGATCACCGTGGAAGCCGACGTCGAGCGGACCGACAAGCCCGGTGCCTACTCCGCCGACTACTTCAGCGCGCCTTACATGTACGGCTCCAGTTCCACCCCAGCTGTTGCCGTCGCCACGACTCAGGGCTCGATCGAGGCTTACGAGGGTACGACGCTCCACAGCCTCGCCTCCTACACCACGGGAACCTGGTACCGCCTGGCGGCGGTAATAGACACCGTGAACCAAACGTACGACCTCTACGTGAACGGGAAGGAACTCGTCACAAACGCCACGTTCCGCACGAGCATGCCGGGGATTCAGCGCATCTCGTACTACGCGAACAGCTCCAACTACGGCACCGAGCTCATCGACAATGTCCGCGTGGGATACGGCCTGAATCCGCTGCAGAGCGCGGCACCGGCGAAGGCCGTCCTGTCCACCACCCAGGGATGGACGGACGGGCTGAATGACGGCTACTACAACGTGCAGATGAACAACTGGTGGGGAACCAACGCTACCAGCTACTCCCTGTACGAGAACGGCACTCTGCTGTACACCGAGCCGCTGCTCGACAACGGCGATGACGCTCAGGCCGCGGCCGTGGCCATCAACGGTCGGCCCAACGGGACCTACGTCTACACCGGCGTGTTGACGAACAGCGCGGGCACCACGGCCACAAGCTCGGCGACCGTGCACGTCACCGACGCCAATCCCGGCACGCCGGTCGTCAGCGACGATGGCTACGACGGCGCCGCCAATACGACCGTCACAACCAACATATGGTGGGGGACCAACGCCACCGAGTACCAGCTCTACGTCGATGGCGTGCTGGCCGACCAGCAGCAGCTGACCGCCGATACGCCGGCCGCTCAGCAGGTGACCACGAGCCTGACGGGCCTGTCCGCCGGCACTCACCAGGTAGCCGCCGTGCTCTCGAACCAGTTCGGGTCCACGTCGAGCAAGCCGCTGACCCTCACCGTCACGCAGTGACAACCGGCCCGCGCGGCCGGGGGAACACCTCTGGCCGCGCGGTCGCGTGCGTCATGCGTACACCCAAGACAGGAGCCAGAAGTAATGTCCCGCCGCCGCTACGCGATAATCGGCCTGGGCCACAGATCACAGATGTACATCGACGCGCTGCTCGGAGACTGGCGCGACGCCGGACAGCTCGTTGCCTTCTGTGATGTCAACCCGACCCGGATGGAGTACTACAACGATCGCGGCGAGGCGGCTGGCTACGCCAGGGTCCCCTGCATCAGCCCGACGAGCTCGATGCCGTCCTTGCCGCAGCCGACGCGGTGGTCGTTACGACCGCGGATGCGGCCCACGCCCGCTATGTCTGCGCGGCGCTGGACGCGGGCCTCGACGTCGTGGTCGAGAAGCCCATGACCGCGGACGAGGGGAGCTGCACCGCAATCGCCGAATCCGCCGAGCGCAGTCCCGCAGAGCTGATTGTCACGCTCAATTACCGGTACGCGCCCCCGCAATTCCGCGGTCCGCGAGCTGCTGGCCTCCGGCCGCATCGGCGAGGTCACCTCCGTCCACTTCGAGTGGGCACTTGACACGGTCCACGGGGCCGACTACTTCCGCCGCTGGCACCGCCAGCGTGAGAAGTCCGGCGGCCTGCTCGTGCACAAGCCGACTCACCACTTCGACCTCGTCAACTGGTGGCTGGGCAGCCATCCCGAGCTCGTCTTCGCCCAGGTCGACCTCCGCTTCTACGGCGAGGACGGTGCGGGAGCGGCATCGGCCGGCCTCCCGCGGCCCCACCGGTCCCGCGGGGCTGCCACCCTCGGACATGACCCGTTCCTCCTCGACATCGCGTCGGACCCGCGACTGAAGCGGCTGTACCTCGACGCGGAGCACGAGGACGGCTACATCCGCGACCTCGACGTGTTCATCGAGGGGATCACCATCGACGACACTATGTCGGTGCTCGCCCGGTACGCCAGCGGCGCCGTGCTGACCTATTCCCTGACCGCCTAGGCCCGTACGAGGGCTATCGGGTAGCCTTCACCAGAACCCGTGGCCGCCTGGAGCTCGACGTCTGCGAGCGCGCCTAGACCCCGCCAGGCGCCGACATCGACCCCACGGGCACCTCGCGCCAGCTGCAGGACAGCTACGAGCGGCTGACCGTGCAGGAGCACTGGAAGCGCCCGGAGGAAGTCGCCATCGTCCAGGGTGCCGGCGTGCACGGGGCGGCGACCGGCTCCTGCTCGACGATGTCTTCCGACGTCGCCCCGGCGCAGACCCGCTCGCCAGGCAGGCTGGCTACCGGGACGGCCTGCGGAGCGTCCTCGCTGGGATCGCCGCTGACCGCTCGTCGCGCACCGGGCGGCCCGTGGCGTTGACAGGCACGGGCCTGAAGCTCAGCCCGTCCGTGGCCTAGCGAGCCGCAAGCATCGCGCTCCCCGCGCTCCTGACGGCCTCCCACGCCGTGCGCACCATGTCCTCGAGCGAGCAGGTCACGGCCCAGTCAAGGTCATGGGCGGCGAGCTCACCGCTGGCGACGATGCGGGCAGGGTCGCCGGGTCGGCGTGGCGCGATGACCGGCTCGAAGGGGCTGCCGGTGACTGCGGCGACCGTCCGCATGATCTGCCGGACGGACGAGATGATCTGCCGGACGGACGAGCCGTGGCGCTGCCGAGGTTGTAGACCCGTTCCAGCGGCGCCCCTGCGGCCAGCCGCCGGGCGGCTGCCGCGTGCGACAGCGCGAGGTCGGCGACATGGATGTAGTCCCGCACGCACGTGCCGTCGGGCGTCGGGTAGTCGTCCCCGTTGATCTGCGGAGTGCCTCCGCTGGAGAGGGTCCGGAAGATCACGGGGAACAGGTTGTACGGGCTCGTGTCGTAGAGCTCGGGCGTCCCCGAGCCGACGACGTTGAAGTAGCGCAGCGAGGTATGGCGAAGCCCGGTCGCGCAGCAGCCACTCGCCGATGAGCTTGGACTCGCCGTACGGCGACTCGGGCATCATGGGCGTCGCCTCGGTCACCAGTTCCGTGCCAGGCGTGCCGTAGACTGCCGCGCTTGAGGAGAACACGATCTTCCCGACGCCGCGCGCTGCATGGCAGCGAGCAGCATGGCGGTGCCGGTGACGTTCTGCTCGTAGGTGTGCAGCGGCTTCCTGACTGACACGTCGGCGTACTTGTAGCCGGCGACGTGGATGACGCCCTCCACCGCGTGCTCCGCGAACACGCGGTGGAGGGCCTGCTGGCCGAGCAGGCCCGCCTCGACGAACGGGAAGCCGTCCGGCACGAATTCACGATGAGCGGTTGACAGGTCATCCAGCACGACGGCCTCCAGGCCGTCCGCGATGAGGGCGCGCAGGACGGGCGAGCCGATGTAGCCGACACCGCCGGTCACGAGCCACGACATGTCTTCCTCCGGAGGGGCCGTCAGGCCATGATGATGCGCGGCCCGTCGAGCGCGCGCAGCTCCGCCAGCGCGGTGCCTGGTGCCGACGGGTCGGTGACGAGCACGTCGATGGCGCAGGCGTCGGTGACGCGCCCGAGGTGGACGCGGCCGATCTTCGAGCCGTCGGCGATGACGGCGGTGCGGGCAGCGGCGGCGATCATCGCTGCCTTGACCTCTGCCTCTGGGAGGTTGATGTTGGTCACCCCTGCCTCCGCCTCGACGCCGTTGCAGCCGATCAGGGCGAGGTCGGCGTGCACGCGGCCGAGCACCTGGTCGGCGAGCGGGGCGACCAGGGAGTGCTGCAGTGGCCGCAGGGTACCCCCCGTGACGATGACCTGGATGCGGGGGACCGCCGCCTCGAGCAGCAGCGCGATCGACAGGCCGCTGGTGATGACGGTCAGGTCGCGCAGCCCGTCGCGGCGGAGCAGCTCGCGGGCGACCGCCGCGGCCGTCGTGCCCACGTCAAGCAGGACACTCATCCTGGGCTCGAGCAGATCGCATGCCGCGGCGGCGATGCGCGCCTTGGCCTCGGCAGCCTCGACCGCCGCCTCCTCAAAGGAGCGCTCTCCCAGCCGGGCCTCGTCATAAGGCATCGCGCCGCCGCGGATGCGCCGGATCCCGCCCTCCGCCTCCAGCGCGTCGAGGTCCCCGCGCACGGTGACCGCCGAGACGCCGAACTCACGGCTCAGGTCAGTCACGCGGGCGAAGGCGCGCTCCTCGATGAGGGCACGCATCCGGTCCCGGCGCTCGGCAGCGCCAGGCTGATGGGTCTCGCTCGCCACGGCTCCATAGTCGCCACGGCGCCCGTCACTTGTCAAATCGAAAGACGACTTGCTTTCGGTATCGAAAGAAGCTTACGCTTCTGCCGTGACCGGGATGATCATCAAGCGGGTGCACGCTCTCGCGGACGGCCGCGAGCTCATTTACTTCGATGACGCCGACACGGCGCTGCCGCCAGAGCGCGCCCCGGACCTGCGCCTGCTTGACCCGCGCCCGCCGACCGCGCAGATGCGGCAGGATCCGCTGACCGGCGAGTGGATCTCCATCGCCGCAGCGCGGCAGAACCGGGTCGTCATGCCGTCGGCTGGCTTGGACCCGCTCGCGCCGCAGTCGCCCGGGAACCCGTCGGAGATCCCGTCGGTCTACGACGTGGCGGTGTTCGAGAACCGCTCGCCCGCGTTCGGCCCGGCGCTGCCCGCGCCCGGCTCCACGGAGGCGGACCCGGCGCACCTTCGCGGCACCGGCCTGGCCCGGTCCGTCCCGGCGTTCGGCCGCTGCGAGGTGGTGTGCTTCAGCCCGGCGCGCGAGGGCGCCTTCGGCTCGGTCAGCCGCTCGCGCGCGCGCACGGTCATCGAGGCGTGGGCCGACCGGACCGCCGTCCTGTCGTCGCTGCCCAGCAGCGCGCAGGTGTACATCTTCGAGAACCGCGGCGCCGAGATCGGCGTTACCCTGCAGCACCCGCATGGGCAGATCTACGCCTACCCGTACATCACGCCGCGCACCAGCCAGCTGCTACGCCAGATCGACGCCTACGGCCCCTCGCTGTTCACCGACATCCTCAAGGGCGAGCAGGCGGGGCCCCGCGTCCTCCTGGCGGGCGAGCACTGGACCGCGTTCGTGCCCTTCGCTGCCCGCTGGCCCGTCGAGGCGCACCTGCTGCCCAACGAGCATGTCGCCGACTTCGCCGAGACCACGAAGGCGCAGCGTGATGAGCTCGCCCTGCTCTACCTGCGGCTGCTGCGCGGCCTTGACGCGCTGTACGACGACCCCACGCCCTACATTGCCGCCTGGCACCAGGCGCCGGTGCGGTCGCACAGGGACAGCGCGCGGCTGCACCTGCGGCTGATGTCGCCGCGACGGGGACCAGCCAAGCTGAAGTACCAGGCGGGCAGCGAGTCCGGGATGGGCGCATGGATTGGCGACATCCCGCCAGAGACACAGGCCGAGCGGCTCCGCGCCGCGATCACCCGGGCGGATGAGGAGAACCCGGCGTGACGGGCCTGCTAGCCCAGGCAAGAGACGGCTTTGAGGCCGCCTTCGGCTACGCGCCGGGCGGCATGTGGTCGGCTCCCGGGCGGGTGAACCTGATCGGCGAGCACACAGACTACAACGAGGGCTTCGTGCTCCCCTTCGCGATCGACCGCCGCACCTACGCGGCGCTCGCGCTGCGAGACGACGGGCTCGTCCGCGTGTCATCCAGCCAGGCAGAAGACATCCGCGAGGCCAGGCTTGGCGATGCCTCGCCCGCCGTCGCCTACGGCTGGGCCGCCTACCCGCTGGGCGTCGCCTGGGGTCTGGGCCAGGTGGGTGCCAACCTGGCCAGGTTGCCCGGCTTCGACGTGCATTTCGCCTCCGACGTGCCGCCCGGCGCCGGGCTATCGTCGTCGGCCGCGCTGGAGTCGGCGCTCGCCATCGCCCTGAACGAGGCGTGGCGGCTCGGCTTTGACCGCGAGCGGCTCGTCTTGGCGGCGCACCTGGCCGAGAACGACTTTGTCGGCGCCCCCACCGGCATCCTCGACCAGTCCGCCTCGCTGCTCTCCCGGCAAGGAACCGCCCTCTCCATAGACTGCCGGGACGGATCGTCGTCGGCAGTGGACCTCAGGCTCGACGAGTGCGGGCTCGCCCTGCTCGTGATCGACACCAAAGTCAGGCATGAGCACGCCTCAGGGGGATACGCCGAACGGCGCGCTGCGTGCGAGAAGGCCGCCCGTGCCCTCGGCGTGCGGGCGCTGCGCGACGTGACGGTCCCGCGGCTGCTTGCGGCCAGCGGCGTGCTCGACGACGAGACCTACCGACGGGCCCGGCACGTCGTCACGGAGGACCAGCGCGTATTGGACACCGTTGAGGCACTGCGCACTAAGGGTCCCGTCGCAATCGGCCACCTCATGGCCGCCTCCCACCGCTCGATGCGCGACGACTTTGAGATCTCCACCCCGGAACTCGATTTGGTCGTCAAGATCTCCATGGAAGGAGGCGCGATCGGCACCAGGATGACCGGCGGCGGGTTCGGCGGCTCGGCGATCGCGCTTACCCCGATAGGGCTGGTACCGGCCGTGCGGGCTGCAGTCGGCGGCGCGTTCAGTGAGCATGGTTACACCAGGCCCGAGATGTTCATCGTGCGGCCATCGCAGGGTGCACGGCGCGACAGGTGACGGCCGTCACTCTGCGGTGGGGCCATTACCGCGCGATCCTGCTGGGGGTATTAAAGATGTCGTCGGGCTGGCCGGGCTCCCGGAGACCCTCGAGTCCGGCATCTACGGGACCACCGTTTCCGCCACCGCTAATTAGTCGGCCCCGCCCGCAGCGGACACTACGGCACCGTCGCGACCCGAAATACAAGGGCTAGCGCGGCCTGGCCGGCTCGGTCAGGAGCGGTGAGTACTTCTTCAGCGAGGAACTGGCCGCGCTGTCCCGCTGGGACGCCGGCGCCGCGGGCGTCGAGACGCTCAGGCAGCCTGTGCTGCTGGTGGACGGCGCCGAGGGGGAGCGGTTGGGCAGTCTCTACCGGGCGCGGAATGAGGCACTGGCCGCTCGTATCCCGGACGCGACGCGCATCACCCTCCCGGATGTCAGCCACGCGATGCCGCTGGAGAACCCCCGGCTCGTGGCGCGGACGATCCTCGGCTTCATCGCGCAGCACCCGATCGGAACCCGGCCCGGACAGGAGAAGAACTTATCCCAGAAGGCCCTGACGAGGTGGTTAGCCTCGGCCTCGGGCCTGGCCCGAGGCCTCCATACGTCGCTTACCCCCCCGTACCCGCTCTCAGGGTCGACGGTCTGCAGGAAGTTGTCGCCGGAATACAGACCGTTGAGATCGTCCATGGTGTCGAACCACGCTTCGACGATCGAGTCGTACCGCCGCCGGCTTCTCCTGGTTCCATTAGAAGCGGTCGATGGATGTTCTTCTGGTAATGCGTGAATTCGTCGTGCGTCATGCCATCCCGCGTACTTATTTAAATGCGTGTTTGCTGGTTGTTTCAGTGATCATGTGATCAAAGATGTGGGCTTTCCTGTGTCGACATCAGTCACTGGTGCTCATGATCCGTTCCAGACCCGTTCTCGTCACCCTGGCGGCGCTCTTGCTGGCGCTCGGCGGGGTAATCGCCTCGCTGGGCGCGGGGTCCAGCGCGCAGGCCGCCACGTCCACCCTCTGCCAGTCGCAGACCGCCTCGGTCGCCGGCGGCGCGTACACCGTGCAGAACAACGAATGGGGTTCCAGCGCGTCGGAATGCATTACGAACGACGGTAACGCCGACTTCACGAGCTGGAGCACCACCCAGCCGGGCGGCAGCAACGCCTACGACGTGGCCTACGACATCTGGTTCAACAGCACGCCGACCACGACCGGGCAGCCCAACGGCGCCGAGCTGATGATCTGGCTGAACCACAACGGCAGCGTCCAGCCGTTCGGCTCGCAGGTCGCCACCGGCACCAGCGTCGGCGGGCGCGGCTACAACGTGTGGTTCGGGACGCAGGGGTGGAACACCATCTCCTACACCATGACGGCCCCGACCACCTCGGTCAGCGGCCTTGACCTGGCACCGATAGTCCAGGACGCGATCAGCCGCGGATACATCCAGCCGTCCTGGTACCTGATCGACGTCGAGGCGGGATTCGAGCTGTGGCAGGGCGGCGCCGGCCTGGCGACCAACTCGTTCTCGGTCAACGTCGCCGGCACCAGCGGTGGCGGTGGCGGTGGCGGCACCCCGCTGTCGGCCGCCTGCACCGGAACCTACTCGGTCACCAGCAGTTGGTCCGGCGGGTTCCAGGGGCAGGTCGTGGTCAAGAACACCGGCTCGGGCACGCTGAACGGCTGGCAGCTCGGCTGGACGTTCCCCGGGAGCCAGGCGATCAGCAGCCTGTGGAATGGCAGCTACACCCAGTCCGGCTCCAGCGTGACGGTCGCCAGTACCTCGTATAACGCCACGCTCGCGCCGAGCGCGACCACGACGGTCGGCTTCACCGCCACCGGCGCCAGCGCCTCGCCGTCCAGCGTGACCTGCACCTAACCCACGCCAGCGCCAGCGCCGACACACCGGCACCGGCACACCGGCGCCGGCACAAGGCAGAAGGCACAAGGCACACAGGAAGCGACCCGCGGGACCTGCCAGGCCCCGCGGGTCGCGACCCGTAACCGAACGAACGGGATCAGGAGCAGGCCGCGCCGTTGACCGTGAACGAGGACGGGGACGTGTTGCTGGACGTCCAGGTTCCCTGGAAGCCCAGCGACTGGGAGCCGTTCGCCGGGATGGCGGCGTTGTAGCTCAGGCTGGTGATCGACACGTTGGCGCCGCTCTGGGTCGCCGTGCCGTTCCACGCGCTCGTGATCTTCTGGTCGCCCGGGAAGGTGAAGGCGAGCGTCCACCCGTTGATCGCCGTGGTTCCCGTGTTGCTGATCGTGACGCTGGCGGTGAAGCCGCCCGTCCAGCTGCTCGGCGTGTAGGTCACATGGCAGGTGCCGCCGGTGGTTTCCCCGCCGCCGATCGTCCAGGTGAAGCTGGCGGTGCCGGACGCGCCGGTGCCGTCGGTCGCCGTGACGGTGACGCTGGAGGTGCCTGCGGCGGTGGGCGTGCCGGAGATGACGCCGGTCGAGGAGTTGATGGACAGCCCGGCGGGCAGGCCGGTCGCGGAGTAGCTGAGAGCCTGCCCGGAGGTGGAGTCGGTGGCCGAGATCGCCAGGTTAGCGGCGGTGCCCACGGTGCCGGACTGGGCGCCCGGGTTGGTCACCGTGACGGTGTTCCCGTTGCCGCTGCTCCCGCCGAGCGCGTTCTGCGCGGCGGTGTAGGCGGGCTTGGGCTGGTAGTTCTGGTCGAACATGGTGGCCGCCCCGTAGCCGGAGAAGGTGCCGGGAATCCACGAGTCGGCGTCGCCGACGCCCCACTGAGACACGCCCACGCAGCGGGAGACCTGCAGGCAGTCGCTGACCACGGTGGCGTAGTCGGTGGCCTGCTGCTGCAGGTTGGCGCTGCTGGCCGGGAGCTGGATCCGGTCGTCAAGCTCGGTGACCGCCACGTCCACGCCCAGCGCCGCGAACCGCTGCATGTTGGCCAGCATCGACGAGGGGACCTGGCCGAGGATGAAGTGGCTCTCCAGGCCCACGCCGTCGATCGGGGCGCCCTGCGACTTCAGCGACTGCACCAGGGAGTACATCGCATCACTCTTCGCGTTCTCGCCCTCGATGCTGTAGTCGTTCAGGTACAGCTTCGCGTTCGGGTCCGCGGCGTGCGCGGTGCGCAGCGCGTCGGCGATGTAGCCGCTGCCCATCGCGTTGTAGAAGACGTCCTGCCGGAGCGTGCCGTCGTCGTTGAACGGCTCGTTCACCACGTCCCACGAGTACACCTCGCCCTTGTAGTGGGTGACCTCGGTGGTGATGTGGCTTTCCATGGCCGACTGGACCTGGCTGGCCGGCAGGCTGGAGACCCAGGACGGGAGCTGACTGTGCCAGACCAGGTTGTGCCCGCGTACCCGCATGTTGTGTGACTAGGCGAACGACACGATCTGGTCACCGGGACCGAAGTTGTAGCTGCCGTTCGACGGCTCGGTGGTGTCCCACTTCATCTCGTTGCCCGGCGTCACCATGTCGAATTGCTGGGCGGCCAGCGTGGTCACGGTCGAGTTGGACAGCAGGTTCTGCGTCATCGCGGTGCCGAAGTACCTGCTCTTCGCCTCGGCGAGCGTCCGCAGCGGCGTGCCCGCGGCGGACGCCGTGGTGACGGCGGCGAGTGAGCCGCACACGGCCAGCGTGGCGGCCGCGGCCCCCGCCGTCAGGATCCGTGCTCTCATGGGCAACTCCCTTCGAAACATTTCGGTATTTTCCCGAAATTTTCTACGATGAAGGCCCGCTTCCGGAACCTTGGCAAGCGCCCTCGCGGTTTCCGCTGGCCAGGGCGGACCGCGCCGTGAAACGTTCAGGCCGAGTCGCGCAGTACGAGCTCGGTGTCCAGGATGATGTGCGCCGGCGCCCGGTTCGGGTCGTTGAGATGGCAGAGCATCTCGCGGACCATAGGGGCGGCCATGACGTCGACGGGCTGGCGGACCGTGGACAGCCGCGGGGCGGTGTGCCGCGACAGCGGCAGGTCGTCGAATCCCAGCACCGCCACGTCATCGGGCACCCGGCGGCCGAGACGGCGCAGTGCGTCGAGCGCGCCGGCGGCCATCAGGTCGGAGGCGGCGAACACGGCGTCCAGCCGGGGCCGGTGGTCCACCAGGCGGCACAGCGCGTGCTCGCCGGCCCGGCGGGTGAAGTCGCCGTAGGCGATCATCCCGGGGTCGTGGGCGTCGGCGGCCGCCATGGCCTTGCGGTAGCCGAGCAGCCGGTCAATACCCGGTGACATGTCTGGCGGCCCGGCGATCGTCGCGACCGCGACCCGGCCGGCGCCGAGCAGGTAGTTCACCGCCTTCCGCGCGCCCTCGACGTTGTCGGCGTCAACGTAGCCGAGCCCGTCCCCGCCGCCCACCGGGCGGCCGCACAGCACGACCGGAACGCCGAGGCCGGCCAGGTCGACGTCGGGCGCGGAGTGCATCGAGACGAAGAACGCGCCGTCCACGTGCCCTGCCCGCAGGTACCGGGACACCAGGTGGTAGTCGCGCTGCGTGTGCAGCGTGAGCAGGACGAGCTGGAGATCCGCGGCCGCCAGCTCCTTGCTCACCCCCCACAGGATCCGGGCGAAGAACGGGTCGGTGAAGACCTTCACGTTCTCCTCGGCCACCACGAGGGCGACCGAGCCCGCCTGCCGCGGCCGGGCCGCGCGCGCGGCGCGATTCCTGACGTAGCCGAGCTGGGCCATCGCCTGCTCCACCTTGTGCCTGGTGGCCGGCTGCACGCGTGTCGAGCCGGTGAGGACCCGGGACGCGGTGGCCGCCGAGACCCCGGCGGCCCGGGCGACATCGGCCAGCGTGGGCGCGTTAGCTGTAGGTGTCACCGTTTCTCCTCGGCAACTCTCCCGGGCGTGTCAGCTCCCGCCTTCGCCCTGTGTCCAGATGAGTGCAATTAGTTTGTAACCACGATGAAACCGACAGCAATGGTTTCGAGACACTTTCTGTCGTTCTTGGGAACCAAAATGAAAATTACATGGAGTTCGCTGCCGTGACGGCAGGTAGCGGCCACCGTGGCCGGTCATCTCTTGACCTGCTCAGACGGGCGAGTTTAGCGTCAGCGGCGCTCCCGGCGCGCTCGATCCGCACCGCGGCGCACCCATTCCGCACCGCGGCGCATTCGCTCCGCATCGCTCGGATCCTGGAGGTGCATGTGAAGAAGCATGCAAGGCTTTTGCCTAGATTGTGGCGTTTTGCCGCATC
>Ga0310811_10001846_pt1 | contig 26324 bp, 27 predicted proteins | sample YCmetagenome_FD_207642 | JGI IMG/M metagenome (GOLD analysis project Ga0310811, IMG submission 207642) | Soil microbial communities from experimental microcosm in Duke University, North Carolina, United States - YC | ecosystem: Engineered > Artificial ecosystem > Soil microcosm > Unclassified ... | reverse complement strand
CGCTGTCTGCTTTTAGGACGTTCCGGGCGAATCACCGCCTATCCTGACATAACCCATTTCTAGTGCATCTTCCCGTGAGGGAACGACTACCTATCATCAGATCAGAACCCAAGACGGCCGGGAAGCTTTTCCTGAACTGAGTTCGCGGCTCGCAAACACACGCAAAGAGTATTGCCTGGGGCGGCTGAACACTCGCCAAAAAGGGAAATTAGTTTGACGACACTGGTCCGCGGTGTAGAAAATGCCAGTCGGGTCAGGAGCAGTCGTTTTCGCATCCTCATTTCGAGGAGGTCCCCGATGCGAGTCCTCAGATTGTTAAGCTTTGCGCTGCTTGCCTTCGCGATCGTTCTCACCGTTGCGCGCTTTCCTTTGCACGCGCAGAGCGGAGAACCGCAGGTCGAACCACAGATCGATGCCGACGATATCGGCGGAGTCGTCACCAGCTCCAACGGGCCGGAAACAGGAGTCTGGGTCATTGCGGAAACCACCGATCTGCCGACGCGCTTCATCAAGGAAGTTGTTACCGACGATCGTGGCCGCTACCTGATTCCCGATCTGCCCAAAGCGAATTACTCCGTGTGGGCGCGCGGTTACGGCCTGATTGATTCCGCGAAAGTGCAGAGCCGGCCGGGCAAGATCGTTGATCTCAAGCCGACGGTCGCGCCTGATCGAGCTACTGCCGCGCAATATTATCCGGCTAACTACTGGTATGCGCTGCTCAAGGTGCCGGAAAGAAAAGAATTTCCAGGCACGGGACCAGACGGCAACGGCATCTCTGCGAACGTCAAGAGCCAGGATGAGTGGATTCACCTTATCAAGACCGACAGCTGTGAATCCTGTCATCAGCTTGGCAACAAGTACACGCGCACCATACCGCCGGCTTTCGCGAACTTCACCACTCCGGCCGAGTCGTGGCTGCGCCGCGTGCAATCAGGGCAGGCGGGCTCGGCCATGATTGGGGGGCTCACGCAACTCGGACAGCAACGGGCCGCCGATCTCTTCGGAGACTGGACCAATCGCATTGCTCACGGCGAGTTGCCGTCTGAGACGCCGCCGCGTCCCCAGGGCGTGGAACGGAACGTGGTGATCACGCAGTGGGATTGGGCTGAGCCAACGGCGTATCTTCATGACGAAATCTCGACGGACAAGCGCGATCCACGTGTGAACGCGAATGGGCTGATCTACGGCTCACCGGAGGAAAGCCGCGACTATTTGCCGTTGCTCGATCCCGTTCACAACACCATCAGCCAGGTGAAGACTCCATACCGCGACGCGAACACGCCCGGACAACCTTCTCCGTTGCAGGCCTCCAATTTCTGGGGGGATGAGCCCATATGGAACAGCCACACGACGGTCCACAATCCCATGTTCGACGCGCACGGACGGGTGTGGTACACGTCGCGAATCCGCGCCAACAGCAATCCGGCGTTGCTCACCAGTGATTACTACACGTCCTCTTACGAATACGTGCAGACTTTGAATTGGGTTAGGATGTTCCCCTTTTGGGTTATTACCTGCGTCATTTTTTCTAACCACAATCTAAGGCTAAACTTGTGAGATATCTATGTCCGCGAGCGGCCTTAACTTTTGCCAATTCGATGGACAACCGGAGGTCACGCGATGCGAATGAAGTATCTACTTCTGATTTCGATAAGCACCACAGCGACGTTGTACGCTAGAGAACCGAAACACTATCAAACAGGCACCTTGCTTCGTATGGACGCGGTCCCGTGCGGCACGTCCGAAAAGGACGCGAAGTCTCTCACAGGCGAACTGCTTGGGACTGACTCAGGAAACAAAAAGTCGGAGCAGGTTCTGTGTCAGGAGTATGTATTGCAAACCGATACTCTTGTATATCATCTGCGGCCGCGCGATGAAAAACACCCTGCACTCTTACCAATCGGCGAACATGCCCAGTTCCGACTCGATAAAGACAAAATGATTCTGCGGGTTGAGGACTTGGATAGCAAAGACCGGGATTACACCGTTACTTCAATTGCACCGAGGACCGAAATCTCCAGTGCAGGGTCGGAAAACCAACAGCCCCGCGCGAGTCTCATCGCAGGGAAATAGAGCTACTGAGGGTGTCACGATCGCATCCGCAAACGGGCAGGGCTTCGGACTTGCCCTTTTCTATTTTTTCAGCTACTCCGCATTTGTGAAGAAGCGGTCATGAAATGGACACGAAAGGCCACAATACTTTGTCTCACAATTAGTGTTACCTCATTCGTCAGAGCGCAGACAATCGCGTCCTCAGAAGCCAAGAATCACATCGAAGGGAAAGCCGCCAGTTGTGGAAAGGTCGCGAGCGAACGGCCTGCAACGAGTAGCAGAGGAACTCCCACATATGTCGATCTGGACCAACCTTGTGACCAAGGATTGTGGCCAAGAGCTGGGAACAGGGGGTTGGGTGCAGGTTTGTTTACCGGTTTGTTACTGCCGAATATGCGACTTCACGACCGGAACCCAACTAAAGTATTGCGAAGGAGCATGAATTTGAAAACGAGGCCGAGTGTCAACTAGCCCGGCAGTCAGGACCACCGAATACAACCCACAAATTCGATTTTGCATCTCAACCAGCCTCACGGCCTATTGGGGTCCAAGTTGCCTTCACCATCCATAGTCTTCGACATTCCAATTGATCTGGAATCGCGCATCCTCCTTCTCGAGAACCGCCTCCGAGAACTAGTTGCCATTCGCCAAAACCCGCTTGATGGTCCCGCCAAATTGGCGAGAGTTTACTCAGAAGCAGAACTCATAAACGTCATGATTTCGCACTATCGCACTGCTGTAGCCCTTGAGCAGCGGTTCAAAGAAGGTTCTACCGACTCCTAACAAGGTGCTGCTCCTCGCTTCTCTCGTCGATCATGCTTCTTGCGGCGCATGCGCCGCAATCCTGCACATTCACGGTAACCGACATGCCACTTGAGTTCTGCCCTCGCAGTAGCGGTTCTGCCCCAAAAACTGCATATCGGGACCTTTGACGCATTTTCGGTGCGCCAGGATAAGCCCGGCGCTTTCAACGGGTGAGATTCCCGCCTCGGCAAGGGGAAGAGCCGCCCCACCGAGAATCGAGTCTTGGGCTCATTGAGGTAACGAGATGAGTTAAGCGTACACAGAGCGATGCTCAGGCCGTAACGCAAGTGAAGCGATAGAGCCCCGTGAGTCATTCATCCAGAGGCCGACAGGGTCGAAATCCTGGAAGGCTATAGTAGGCGACCGCAAGAGGCGAGGGCGCTGGAGACTCCGGCGGGGTCGGAGAGCACGGCATGAGCACAGATGTGTCTGCTTCACCAATCAGTACTCCCGGTCAGAGAGGCAACCTGCTTCAGTTGAGGGTTGAGGGAGAGTGTGAGCTCTATACAGGTGCCACCACCCAGCTTGGTCCAAGCGGCTGGGTGCGGAGCTTGGTTGAGGCCTGGAGGATAGTGTCCTCGAAACGTCGATCCGTCATCGGAGACCCTACCGACAAACAGGTGGGAGCAGCAGAGGGCCCGGTACGCTCCGAATTCCACGGAAATCTCTCCATTGTTTTCGAGATGAACCTTCGCGAGTTCGCCATAGCTACGGTAAAGGCGATGTGGCACAGGGTAGTTGCGCGAAAAATCAATCTGACCTGGAACTTCACGCGAGTCCGCCCAACCGAGGTAAGTTCCGGATCCGGTTTCAAAGATGTGGACACAGCCGCCAAACCCGTTAGACCACGTGCCGACAATCTGGTGTACGGCTGCCCCTCGGGCAGGGACCGGTCGGCAAAGGTGAAGAACGGAATCGAATTTGCCACGATGAAAACGCCCAAGCCAGCAACCGTCACGTTGTCGAGTCAAGTCCAAATCAACAGCCGGCTCTTCAATCCCTGCGGCGCGAAGGGATTCAATTTGGGCTTGAGAGCGATTCGATTGTGGCGCTACGAAGTGGAGTTCGAGGCGATCATCGACGAGCTTGACTGAACCGGCGCGAAGACTGTCACCAAAATAATTCACTTCGCCGACTACCAATTCAGCCCCCTTGCGTTCGAAAACACCCAAGCCGAGATGTTCCCAAGACTCAGTGCCCGAACCGGGAAGGTCGGCGTCGATCGAAGTCGAAAGTGTCAGATGTATTCCGACCACGCCTCCATGACCATTCGAAGTCTCCCACACACCAGACAACTCTTCTGGATTATGAACGGGCTGGCCTAGGTAGAAACTGCGGTCGAAGGGAGGTATATCAGGTGGAGTGGTGACACTGGATTGCTGAGATACCGCGGGGGCAAGGAAGCTGAGAGCAAATAAATTGATCAGCGCGAATCTTGGGTGCATTATCGATGGACGTTCCAGCACCTGGGAGGTCTCCTGCGAAACTGAACCCATCCGTTCTCGTCGCCAATGTAACGTTCGACAATCAAGAATACACCTGCAATTAAAAACACACGCTGCGCTCGAATTGGTTTGGGTTGAATCACCGCATATGGGGAACTTTGACCGTTGTTCCTCAAGCGGGTTCGTGAAATCGCCGGGGAATCTGGCGTGAGTGCGACTTCGCCGCGTGTGTTTTTAATTCAAAAGGCGTGGATGTCGGCACGACTGATGTTGAGCCCTTTTTCACAAGACCATTTTGGGAACTAATAACCGGTTGACCGAATTTTGCTCAGTTCCAAACTGGCCGACTATACGATAGCTTGAAGAATCTGCGTTAAGATTCTCTGTTGCTATTACATTGCGGAAGAGCGAATAGTGATGGGAAGAGTATATGCGGCCCGTGACCGGAAGCGGCGTGGAGAAGGAAAACCGGAGACTTTCAACTTCTTGGGGTTTACCCATTTCTGTGGGTAACGCCACAAGACCGAGACCTTCACGGTCTGGCGAATCACTGCGAAGAAGCGCATGGTTGCGAAGCTCAAAGCCATCAAGGCCGAGCTTCAACGCCGTAAGCATGATCGCACGAGTCAGACGGGTACATGGCTTCGGAGTGTGGTCACCGGGTACTACCAATACCACGCTGTACCCGGCAACATCGATCAACTGCGCCTCTTCCGTCAACGCGTCAATCGACTGTGGCGTGGCGTACTGATCCGACGCAGTCAACGCGCGCGGAAGAAGTGGAAGAAGTTCGTTCCGGTCTTCGACAAATGGATACCAGCACCCCGCGTTCTGCACCCTTATCCCGAAGTTCGCTTTTACGCCATCCATCCTTCATAGAACCGTATGCGTAGACGCACACGTACCGGTCTGTCCGGGGGGCTCGCGAGAGTCGTCCCTACCGGGTCAGTTGCTCCCCACCATTGTCATCACGCTCATCCGTTCACATCACGGATTACACGTTCTGTGATTTCCTGGAGATTCTCGATATCCACTTCGTTGGATGCCCCAAAGGTCTGGACCTCAATATGCCCATCCGCGAAGAATTCAATCTCATAGTAGGTGCTTGGGCTTCGGACAGCTACCATAATGGCCTCGCGAACGCACTTCAGGTCGAATTGAATTCTGCAATCCTGTAGCTGAGAAATAAAGTGGAGCAGTGTCTCTAAACTGTTCAATTGTGGCCCCCTCTATCAGACGACAAAGTATATCAACGCATGCGTCATCTGACTCGTTGCGCCCGATTAACCGCATATGGGGACATAACCCAATTCTGGCGCATTTCGGGTTGGGCATGAATTGCCGATCACAAGATGAACGCGTACGAAGGGCTCGCTGAGTACATCTACACGGAAGAGCGCAAAATCAGGGCTGCGTTTCAGGCACATACCAAGCACCATGCTCGGACATTTCACCGCATTGCGGGCATCCCGTCATTTCCCACTGGAAGTGGCATTCGGGGCAATTTCCTTTTGTCCAGAACGTATTCCATACGTGACCGCATTTGCAGACCCAGCGGACATCTTGCAAAGGCTGGAATCGGCATTCGGGCAACGGATCAGGCTGCCATCGGGCTTCGCATCGGTGGACCACGACGCGCTTCCGCCGAACAGCTTGCAGATATGATCCTGGCATTACTCCTCTGCGGACCTAGCGGGTACGGTTGTTTCATGCTGCTGATTGTGCATGCCGGTGATCCGGACAGAACTGCTGCAAACTCGATCAACGCAGAGAGGCGAAGATCATCATCTGGAATTTGATCTAAAAATCTGCTCGCGCTAGCTCCTAAGCGCTTTCCAGCCTGATAGAGCGTGGAACGGAAAGCGCCAGTAGACGGCCAGTATTCTTTAGGCGCGTAGTTCGGCGTCTCAGGTGACGTGTCTTGCCGGTACTTCTCGAGCGCGTCTTCAATCGCAGGCTCGAAGACTCCATTTCGGCCGGCGTCGAGCATGCGGCGTTGACGGTCGAAATCTTTCGAATTGCCCGACAGAACATAGCCACCTCGTTCGCACGACTCGCCCTTGTAGGATGCGCGTTCAGCCTTGCGGCGCTCTGACTTCGCGTTCGCCTCTTCGTTCATCGTCTCAAGTCCGTGTGGATATCGGCGAACGGCAATCGCTAGCTGATCCTCCGTAGTGAGGAGCGATTCGGCCATTGCTGAAGAAAGGAAAACCCTCAAATGTCGCAGGCCTGGTTCGGAACGCAACCTTCGAGTGCAGGGTCGATAACTACGGGCGAATCACGCTTCCGAAGACGATGCGTGAGCGCATGCATTGGGGGCCGGGCGATCGGATAAAGTTCACGACTCGTCTAATAGGCATAACGATTGTGAATTCTGGAGTTCCGGATGAGTACTACTTTGTACTGAAGCGCTTGCGGGGAAAGATCCCCAGCGATATCAATCTCGGGTTCTGATTATGAAGCAACGACTCGTTCAAAAGAGCTACCGTGTAGATCCGCACAGGCTTAGTAAGGCCAAGAAGGCGCTCGGAGCAGCCTCGGAGGCTGAAGCTGTAAGGATGGCATCGAAAGGGTCATCGATCATGCAGAGACAATGGCTGTGGCCCGCAAGGTCATGAAACGGCATGGTAAGGTTCTCCGAAAGCTGGCGGAAATGGATCGGGAACCCGAATTAGATCAAGATAGCTCGGAGCGGAAACTGGCGATGCCGCGATCCCGCGACGAGACAGAAAGTATCGCTGACCTGATCAGTCAGGAGCGATCAGAACGGGAAGAAGCGCTGGTGGCAGGTCTTGAGCGAGGGAAGGTGAAGAATGCCGGCAAAAGAAATAATCAGTAGCGCGAGTGTGCGGCTTTTCGAGGGCACGGCAGATCAGCTTGTCTCAAAAGCCAAACTGCTGTCCGACATGCACGGGTTCGCAATTCTGGTGCCTACCGCTGAAGAACATGAGTGGATACTTGACCTCATTTGGCGAATCGCAATTCTATATGCGGCCCAGCCACGCATACTCAAGAGCACGGCGAAAGTGACCAAGATCGCCGAGGCAGTGATGGCAGCAGCCAGGCGGCCGAGTGATAAGTCCGAAGAGACTACCGAGTCTCCCGCGAAAGCGAGACCGCGCTGGAATGCACTGCACAAATCGGCAAGACGAACGCTGTGATTAACACTGAGCCACCATTTAGACGCGTAGGTTCGGACAAAGATTGCCCGTGGAGAACATGGAACCTAGCTCGATTCAGCGGCGGATGTTCGAGGATGCAAGGAATTATGTGTGCGCCATTCCGGCCAGTTTAAATCTGCGCAGGATTTAGCTAGACTCTTCAGGCTCAATCTCGACGATCTTCAATCAAAACTCGAAGCATGGAAGAACCGAGGCGAAATCTTCTCGTCGAAGATGAGGATTCCGGTGAACTGTTCCCAGTCTTCGCATTTGACCAGGCCGGCGACTTACGTCCGCATGAAGCAATGTCCCGGCTGCTGGAAATACTAGATTTCCAACTCTCTCGCGCAGTTGCGGATCGAGTACGCGAATGCGCACACCTTTCGGAGGAATGCGCAGACCAAGGTCGTCGAGCTCCGCGGAGGACACAAGCATGGATCTTTTCGAACTCCAGAGGAAATGACACAGGATTGTTTTCACTTCTTCACTTGAAAACTTAAGTTTCACTTTCTCTCCTTGGACCCGGAAATCACTATCGATCGAGAGTCCACATTTCCCTATCGGCAGATGCACGATAAACACTTAGTCGTGAATTGAACCTGGCCGTAGATCAAAGCTTGGACTGCGGGCGTGAATACCGGCTCTGTATCATGTCTTCGAATTTCACACTCCGCCCTGGCATCTGCCGGATTGGCGTTGCCTGGCTCGGATGGCCCGGGAGGGCAGGGAACAGCAACGTGAAACTGCTTTAACTACACAATCAATCTGGTGAACGGGCAATTGAAGGTGCAATACGCAGGGATTGGAATCTGCGCAGGTGATATCGGGCACCAGATCCTGCAGCCGATCAATGCAGCCGGCTCAAGTGTATTCAATTCCAAGAGCACGACACCGGCAAAATTCCGCGTATGTGACGTGAATGGTGTCTCTATAGGAATGCAGGCGTTATCAAAGGCTTCGCGGTTGCCCAAGTGTTTAACGGCACAGTGAGCGATCAGAATGAGGCTGTTGATTCCACAACGCCTGACTCAACTTTCAGATGGGACCCAATGGCCCAGCAGTGGGTCTTCAACATCAGCAACAAGAATCTCTCGAGTTCCACAACCTACGGCTTCGTCATCGCGTTGAATGATGGCTCGTCGATCCCGTTCCAATATGGGATCAAGTGAATCCGTTCCTGCCATTGTTTGCAGTCGATTCAGGTGGAGCTCGCGCCCGGCATTCATGATTGCGCATTTTAGGCATCATAGACCGGCGAACTCATTCCATTAGCTCAGAACGTTTCGGAGTGAAATAGGTTCGTTCTCGGACAAAGATCGCCGTCACAGCAGTCTGATTCGCCAGCGATCGTGCACGTACCGATGCCCGTGCATGCTCCCGTCCACCCAGTAAAGATCGAGTTAGAGCCTGGACTTGCCGTCAGGGTGACGGACGTCCCAACAGTGAAACTCGCACTGCACGTTAGCCCGAAATTTATACCCGCGGGCGCGCTCGTAACTGTTCCGGTCCCATCACCTGCTGGGCATCGCAGTTTCGCGCTTGTTCTTATTTCTGACTGCGCTCAGAAAGATTCATATGGTCGATGATCCGGAATAGCCATTCAGAATTCTTCTGCCGCCAGTTTTGCTGAACAGGGCAGGAGAAGTAGATCTCCCGGCTCAAGCGCATTAGGATTTCGAGCGCTTCTCTCTGCGGCTCATTCAAGGTATAAGTCGCGCCATTGTGCTGGTATTCGTCGATCAGGTATTCAATTGCATGTCCCAGCTTTTCTAGAGCGCGACCTGCTTCCGGCGATATACGCCGTTTCCGCCGTTGCACAAATGGACCCACTTACTAATCCTCGCTGTATTTAGCGTCTGGGGAATTAAGAGATCGAACCGTTTCGCTCGCAAGTTTCAGCCTCTGGTGTGCCGAGATATGATTATCGGTTATTCGGTTCGAGAACGCAATCTGTTGAATGGGGACATGCATGGGGGTACCGAATGAATTAACAACGGTTCGATCTGAGCTCGTCCACGCTCGCTGTCTCGGTATAACCCATTTTGAGGCTTAAGTAACGAACTGCTTGAACGGCGCGTCTGGTATCGCCGGCTTCGTTTGCGCTGGGCCGATTTGAACTTTGCTGCGATTGGCCGGGAGAGTAATAGTGGGCTCAGGCAGGCAATCAGTTGTGCTGCATTGCTTGAACTAAATTCTTCTGTCCGCATCTTGGCGTGAGCCTGCAGGCCAGTTCGACGATGACCCTGTCAGCGACTGTCGGTGGCAGATTCTCGGGACGAGAGGTAGTTAGGAAACTAATTTAAATCCGGGTTCAACGTGGATTTAAGCAGTCCCCTCGAATTGCAATGCCTCCTGAAGCACTTCATCCGACATGCGACCGGCGTTACTCAAACAGCGCAGCTGTGTTCGGTCGTAATATTCATTACGACCCTGCCCTAAAGGGCGATAAGCCGATGCCAAAGTAAAATCCGCTGGGCTCTCCATCGGAATCGAGATCTTTCCGTCATTGAAAGATATGGCTTTCGCAGGCTCGAGCTGAAACAGTTCTGTCCGAACTTCCGGTCTTCATAACTCACTCTCCAAAGATATGGCGTCGCTTTTCGCCATATGAGACCACACTCTCTCCGGGCAGTGCCCTGCCGTCTGCAGCTAACCTGGAGTAAGCTGGCCCCTGAGCCGATCAAACGCATAGGCATGCTGCAATGCGCCTTGTAAGTCCCTGAATTGATCGTGCGGCAAGTATGCTGCTGATTTGATTTACTCACTCGTCCATCCATGCCCGGATAAGTGCGAATGAGGCAGAGCAAATTTAGAAGTCAAGGGGTGTAGCCTCTGGAGGGAGTGGGAATTTCCTTACTTCTGCCTATCACTGAAGCCGGAGGTCCAATGAACTAATGATCAAGGAGACCTTCAGTCCTCGTTCAATCTCAGTTTTCCGGCTCTCATTTGCAATCGTACCAGAGACTCGGATATTCCCTCGATTCGACGTCAAGGAAATGCGACTTGGATTAATGAGCAATTCCGCATTCCAGTGTTCATAAGAACACCGACCTGCCCTGTCAGCAGATCTGACTAAAATTGATGCAGGAAATTTTCGGCACGCGACCAATCTCGGCTTCTCCGGTACGTACTAACATGTTCTCCGCCTTATTGAGTCTGAGTTGATCTATCAGGCATGTCTCCACAAGTAATGAGTTCGGCCAAAGTAGTTCGGGCTGTGGGGAGGTGATAGCTCTAATCTAATATCCATGGATCGATTGATGTTCTACTCGCGTAGCGGGTAAGCTCTACAATCGAAGTGCATCCTACTTCAATTTGTGCTAAGGATGGACATCGGCGCTCCATTGAGGCAAAACCCAAAAACCGTAACGGGCGGAACTGGAGTAATTTGGCAGTTGAGGCCCTCTGGAGAGATAACCAGGAGGAGTCAACATGCCGAAGAAGCATCACTCGGAAGAGCAGATTATTTCCGCGCTCAAGCAGTATGAGGGCGGAGAGAAAACGGCCGACATATGCCGCAAGCTGGGTGTCAGCCAGGCGACCTTCTACATGTGGAAGAAGCAGTACGCCGGTCTGGGCGTACAGGAGTTGCGTGAGCTGCGCAACTTGCGCGAGGAGAACGGCCGGCTGAAGCGGATCGTGGCCGACCTGACGCTCGATCGCCAGATTCTTCAGGAAGTCGTGTCAAAAAAGCTGTAGAGCGTCGCCAGCGGCGTCGGCTGGCGAGGTGGGCACAGGAGACGTATCGAATCTCGGAGAGGCACTCGGCCTTGGTGATGGGTTTGGCGGTGAGCACCCTGCGCTACAGCAGTTGCAGGCCATTGCAGGAGGCGCTGCGAACGCGCCTTCGGGAAGTGGCGGCCATGCATGTGCGCTATGGGTACAGGCGTCTGACCGTATTGCTGCTCCGAGAGGGTTGGATGGTGAACGCCAAGCGCGTCTATCGGCTCTACGATCAGGAGAATCTGAAGGTGCGAAGTGTGGAGCGGAAGAAGATCAGCCGCCGCCAGCGCATCTCGCACGGTCCGGCGACAGGTCCGAATCAGTGTTGGTCTGCCGACTTCGTCAGCGACAAGCTGACGGATGGGCGCTCTTATCGCATCCTGACGGTCATCGATCAGTTCACCCGCGAGTGTGTTGCCATGGAAGTAGATCGGTCTCTACAGGGCAAACATGTGGTCGCCGCACTCACCCGAGCAATCCTGGAACGTGGCCAAGCTCCGCGGAGCATCACTCTGGATAATGGGAGTGAGTTCACTGGGCGAGTCCTGGAAGCCTGGGCGATGCAGCACGGGGTCGATCTCTGCTTCATCCGCCCAGGGCGCCCCGTCGAGAATGGGTTCATCGAAAGCTTCAACGGGCGTTTACGTGATGAGTGCCTGAACGTGGAATGGTTCGGCTCTCTGCACCAGGCCCGCGAGAAGCTGGCCCATTGGCTCGAGCACTACAACTTCAAGCGCCCACACAGTGCACTGGACGACCAAACGCCAGCAACCTTCGCCAGCAGTTACCAATCACCGGCAGCGTGCTCCGCCCCGATAGAACGGAATACGGCAAGCTGCCGACCGCGTCAAGGGTTCGCTACGCCGGCAAAGAACGCCGCCCTTGACCCGGTTCCTCGCTTGCCGGAAAATGCCAAATATCGGGGCGAAGCACTTTTTGAAATCGCGCATTCTCGAGGATCTCTACTGAGTCTCTGGAGTCAGCTTCATGCCCGTCAATCAAGCTCGGGAGAGCCTTGACCGCCAAAATCTCTAGTCGCGGTTGTCACAGAAAAATGGGGCGCCTCAACTGCGGCAAGATGAGTATTATTTGTATGCGGAAAATGGGGGCAGGCCACAGGGACTTAGGGTTGGTCTGCCTTCGGTTGGTTTGCGAAACGATTCTCTGTTCTTTTCGGAGTGATTACCAGTTTTCAGAACTCAAGATGCCACCGAGCCAGCAAAACTATGATTCAGCATGCTCCCGTCTGACTTGATCAGCCCTAACATCCGATTCGCCATGTCACAATATAGCGCCGTGACACGGGAGAGATTAGCTCTGGCTTCTTCGGTCATATGAGTACAAGCACGTTCCGAAAGTGCATAGAATATGCAGACGCGGATTTGCGTAGCATCGCTTCGCAATTGCCGGAGAAGTTCCGGGTCGATTACCGCCCCATCGCGGACTGTATAGTCGGCCATTTTGAGCATCACTCCGGCGTTTACATACATTTGCCATAGGCCACGAGCATTTTGAATGCGAGGCCAGTCAATCTCCGGCGTGTGGTCACAATCCTCTTCCCAAAACGATTTGTGAGCTGAATCGGAAGGTCGTGACTTCAATTGAGCTACGAGCAAATCCCAAGCAGACGTTCTATCACGGTGAATGCGAAATCTTTCATAAGTGAGGTAGATCGTGATTGGCGCGATCGTTCCAATTTCCAGCAATTCGAGGATCATGCTGCTCCTAGCCCATGTAGCCACATTTCTACAAACGGAGACAAAAACCATCGGTCACGAATTCACATCAGATTATAGGCAGCAATCGGTGAGAACCGAGGCTATCCTCCAACCCTAAAGCAGCTTCGCTGCTTGGTCGATTGCACTTACAGGGGACACAGAATGACCTGATCGTTGTACCGGGCCCCCGCTCGGGAGTGTTGCGATACCATGTGCTATCAAAGCTCTCACCGTATTTTGCTTCCGTTCCTGCCATTGTTTGCAGTCGATTCAGGTGGAGCTCGGCCGGGAACCGTTTTTGGCGATTTTCAGGTCGATGGCCAGAACAGTGCTCTTGCATACCCCCTTTTACTGGAGAAAATACGAAATGCAAACTGAACCATTTTGATCAGCAGCGAGAGGGGCTCTGAGGACGATAGGTCTTGAGCCACTCCAGCATGCGTTCGGGATGGAGCGGATCGCAAAACAGGTAACCCTGCGCGTAATCACAATCTTTCAAACGCAGGAATGCAGCTTGCTCCCGGGTCTCCACGCCTTCAGCAAGTACTCTCATGCCCAATTCGTGAGCTAGTAAGATCGTCTGTTCCACCCGCAATCGATCGCGTTGACTTTCGAGTATTTTCTGGATGTAAGATTTGTCTATTCGTATTTCAGCTGCCGAAATTTCGCGCAATTGTTGGATCCCGACGCGTCCAGTTCCGTAATCGTCAATCGAAATCTGGACCTTGTTCCTTCCAAGCTGTGCCAGAACGTCCGCCGTGTTCTTATGGAGGATTCTCGCTCCAGGTACATCAAATGCGATCTTCGTCGCGGGAACGCCATGCTTCTTTATCATTGCTGCAAGTGCATCTGGGAATCCGATATCGCAAAGTGACTCAGTAGACACCTTGAGAGTCAGGCGGAGCATCCCAGCTGCCCTATTTTCAAATCTCTTTAGTTCAAACAATCCACGATCTACTATGAGGTGGTCGAATTCTTTGAAGAGCCCAAAGGTACTCATGCCCACGATGAAGCAATCTGGGAAAACCAGGCCTCTCTGTGGATGATTCCACCGTGCAAACGCCTCTAGTCCGATGACACTGCCTGTCTTCAGATCAATCTGCGGCTGATAGTGGAGTACGAATTCGTTTCGACGAAGAGCCTTTCGCAATTCCTGGTTATCTATATAGATATCGGGAGCCCTTGAGCCAAAGCCCTCCAATTCGTAAAAAACAACGGATGACAAATTGATAACCGGACCGACGTTCCGATGCCCGGTACCGCATTTTATATTCCGAGCGAACAAATTTTCCGCAATCGACATACTGCCCGACAGAACCCTCACACCGTTCGTAACGGCGGTGACTTCGACTGTAGATCTGCAGCCCTCTTCGGAACACGGCATTGAGAAAAGATGCGCGGTAAATCCCTTCCTTGACAAAGCCCCTGGAGAATCATCCTGCTCCCAATTTCCGTCGTTTGAGCGATACTCGCACACATAGTTGCAGGCGAGACATGCTAGATTTTGAGGATTATTTCCCCAAATCCAAGGGGCTTGAGTGGGCATTGACTCTGACGAAGCTGAAAACCATATAGGTTGAAAGCATTTTTTGCAGCGAACGAAGGCAAGGTACATTGAAGCTCCCAAGGGCAAGAGAAGTGAACCATGATGCATTCAGTACCGCATCCATCCCACTCAATCAAGCCGCAACATACAGGAAAATCGTAGTCGCATGGGCCAGTGGATGCTGACTAGTGAAATGATTGAAGTGAGACGCTATTCATTGGGCTTCAAAGACAAGCTCATGAGTAGAACCCCACAGTCATCTTGTTTTCTGGTAGGGAAAGTATCTCTCAACAACAATCGCAAACGGTCAAGTGACGTTCACATCTCGCAAATTCTGGGTTGGTCAATCATAGAGTTCCGTTTCTAGTATGTCAATCAAGTACTTGGTACGCGAACTCAAGGGAATGCCGGAGACTTTAGAGGAGAGACGGGTAGGCTCGCAGGAAACATTCAACGGAATTCTTTACATGAGTTTGGAGTGTTCTGGGAGTCCACATCCCTGTGATTCCGAGAGAAACTGACAACTGTGGTAAATGAGTGATCAAAGCCAATAAGTGTCTTGATGCCTGAGCCACATCCTTCTCGGACGGCGCTGGGGAGGACCGGTGCGCCTTACCGAAAGCTCGAGAGAGGGTCTGAGTCAGAACTTCATTTCGGCGAGAGTACCAAATCTCAAAGTAGCTCCTTCCAATCGAAGGCCTACAAGCGTTTTCCGAAAACGCAAGACGGCATACAAACCCTCCCCGCGGCGACAGGATCTCTCTGACCAATATCAGCCCGATAGTTTCAAGTGTCACATTGATTGAAAGGAGCCTGTGTCGGTTCTCAGAAATCGCTCGACGGAGATTAGCATCTCCTTCTTCTAGGACGGTTTTGATCACTTCTGTCAGGATGCCATGTTTGTCGCCGAAGGCTGTATACAGATCGCGCTTTGATACGCACGCGCGACGAGCGATTTCCTCGGTGCTAGCCGCATCAAATGACGATCTCGAAAACACTTCAACCGCAGCGGATAAGATTCTGGAATGCCGCTCATCAACCTTGTTTTTTTTCGAGCCGGAGATTGCCATCGTCTTTATAACTCGCCGCATGAGCATCAATCGGCCTTGGGCAGTGAATGAGCTGGCCGACAAATTGGCCTTGCAGGAATCGTCACTCATTGGTACTAACGAGTATCGCGACAGAATTCGTCTTTGTCGAATTATGCATCCTGAACGGTATTGTTCTCTAGCATGATTAGGCGCTGCTCGAGACGCTTGATCGCCGCAAGAAGCTCTAGAACGTCAACTTCGGAAGGTTGGCTCGAGTTAGAATCGATCATTCTGCTCAAGGCTTTTAGTACTGCATTGCGGCAAAAATCGGACATCTTAACCCCATGCTGCGAACAGAGGTGCTTGATAGCCAAATACTCATCTCGTGAGAAACGAATGCTGATCATTTGACTGCGTCGTTTTCTTGTATTCATAACACCTTGCAGTTCCGGAGAATTCCAACCGAAAGTTCGCAGAGAGAGCTGATTTTGTTCAATTTAGATCCAGAATTCCAGCTGATGCAATTCCAGGCTAGTGCAAATTACAATCAAATCGTAGCTGCCCCATTCGAAGTTTGCGGCTGTGCGGAACCCAATTTGTTACCTCGGAGTCTCCAGTTCTAGCGCCGCTGAGAGCTTCAGTTCCAATATGTTCCCTGCCTTAGCTCTACTTTGCCTCAAGACGGACAGTTCTCCAGTTCCTATGCTGTTCGCTTCGATTGAGAGCCACATGGATGATAGCATGATGCTAAATTGAGAAATCTGCGGATGACTTGGATGTTGACAACCTAATCAGCTGCATTTCCAGAAATTTCTTCCGAAGATTGTTCGATGGCTCATGTTGTTCCAAACCGAATGATCGCGATGGCAAATGCCTCCGAGGTGGTGTGACAATGATACAAAAGATTCTAATTTGCCTTGTGATTCTGGGAATACTGTTTGCCGGGTTCAAGTTCTTGTTCAACGTCTTCTATGGATGGATTGCGATTGAGATTGAAAAACGCCGACGAGAGGAGTCGGAATGAGACGGCAGCGAAGAGAATCACTTATGTATGTAGAACCATCCTAACGATTTGCGGGACTTTGTCGCGGCTCTAGGTCCCAGCTCGATGGACATTGAGATTCCCAGATCACCCACTTCGCGCGGGTCCTTGCATTCGGGCCCTTCTTGCAGACCGCGGCCCGCGCGTGAGCGGCATTCATCCTTCGGCCGTTCGGGAGCTGGATCATTGGTGCAGATTTCCGGCGTCGTCGCACCATTGCAGCCTGACCACAGCTCTCAACTCTTCATCATGGGCAGTCGGGAAATTCGAGTGAATGGCGCTCCTGCGGACTACAGCCTTACTTGTCCGGATTCAATTCCCGTTAGAGCAACTTTGTCGAGCCGCTGCTTAATTGGCCGGGTTCAAATTTCGATAGGAGTTGAACCCGCGGATGTATTTACCCTTTTACTCTGAGATGGAGAGCTCTTGGGCCCCTGCATGAGTCTCGAATTGAACGAGCATGTACGTAGGTGGTGAGCTGATTGGAAACGGGCATCAATTATCACCATTGCATTTAGAGAGCCGGCGAGTTGCGGAGCCGCAGGGGGGCTTGTGCTAAGTTCCTACTGTGATTACGAATTTATATAAACTGATCCAAATACTTACTCGAGGAATCATCTGAAATGAAGAAGGCCTTGATTACCGGGTGCACTGGTCAGGACGGCTCTTACTTGACGGAATTATTGCTTGAGAAGGGGTATGAAGTTCATGGCCTTAAACGGCGCGCATCGAGCTTTAATACCGATCGCGTTGACCACATCTTCAGGGATTTCCACGAGACCGATAACCGGTTCTTTTTGCATTACGCCGACCTGACCGATGGCAGTTCACTCTCGACCCTCCTGCACGATCTCGAACCGGATGAGGTGTACAATCTGGGTGCGCAGAGCCATGTCAAGGTTAGTTTCGATGTGCCCGAGTTTACTACGGACGTGGTGGCGACAGGCACGCTGCGGTTGCTTCAGGCAATGAGGCTCACCGGCGTGAAGTGCCGGTTCTACCAGGCTTCATCGAGCGAGATGTTCGGTAGCGCACCGCCTCCGCAAAGCGAGCAGACGATATTTCATCCGCGCAGTCCTTATGCGTGCGCCAAAGTGTTTGGACATAATATTACGGTGAACTACCGTGAGAGCTACGGGATTCACGCGTCGAGCGGCATTTTGTTCAATCACGAGTCTCCACGCCGAGGCGAAACCTTCGTCACCCGCAAGATTACGCGCGCCGTAGCGCACATTAAGCACGGAGTGCAGAAGAAGCTCTTTCTGGGTAACCTCGACGCACGGCGCGATTGGGGTTATGCGCCGGATTACGTTCGTGCTATGTGGTTGATGCTGCAGCAGGACGCACCTGATGATTATGTCATCGGCACCGGCGAAGCGCATACAGTGCGCGAATTCGTCGAACTGGCATTTGGGGCTGTCGATCTGGATTGGAAAGAATACGTCGAGATCGACCCACGCTACTTCAGGCCTGCCGAGGTGGACTACCTACTTGCCGATGCCTCAAAAGCAAACAGGATATTGGGCTGGGAGCCGACTGTAACTTTTGAGAAGCTGGTTCATCTCATGGTCGAAGCGGACATGCGGGATTTGGAAGCCTTGCGCAAGGGCGGCACTGAAGCCATGCGGCTCGCGGCAATGGTTGAAGGCGGGCGCGCATGACCGATCTGGCGAGCAAGCGGATCGTTGTGACAGGTGGGTCAGGATTTCTTGGCAGTCATCTCGTCGAGCGGCTAAGGAAATCAGGTTGCAGCAATGTTTTTGCGCCGACTCACAGTGAATTCGATCTCACGCGCGACGATGCAATCGAACGCCTCTTTGCAGATCATCAACCGGAAGTGCTCATCCACGCAGCAGCAGTGGTTGGCGGCATCGGAGCGAACCGGACGAATCCCGGGCGATTCTTTTATGAAAATGCCATTATGGGCATTCAGCTCATTGAGAGTGCACGCCGACACGGCATAGAGAAGACCGTGGTGCTCGGAACCATTTGTGCCTATCCCAAATTTACGCCGGTTCCGTTTCGCGAAGAAGATCTGTGGATCGGCTATCCCGAAGAGACGAATGCGCCGTACGGTCTTGCGAAAAAGATGATGCTTGTGCAGTGCCAGGCCTATCGCGAACAGTACGGAATGAATGCCGTATTTCTGCTCCCGGTAAATCTCTACGGACCGCGCGACAACTTTGATCTGCAATCGTCCCACGTGATTCCCGCGCTTATCCGCAAATGTGTGGAGGCGATGGAAACGGGTGCGAAAGACATAGTTCTTTGGGGTGACGGCTCGCCCACGCGCGAATTCCTCTACGTGGAAGATGCAGTGGACGGCATCATCCTTGCGACGGAGAAGTACGAAAAGTCCGACCCCGTAAATCTGGGCAGCGGGATGGAAATCTCAATTCACGATCTCGCGGTGATGATTGCGGAGATGACCGGATTCACGGGGAACATCGTATGGGATACGAACCAGCCAAACGGACAACCACGCCGTTGCTTATCGGTAAGCAAAGCTGAAAAAGAATTCGGATTCAAGGCGGCGACGCCATTTCAGGTTGGCCTTCGTAAGACAATCGACTGGTACATCGCTTCAAAGCATGCCAGGCAAGCACGGTGAAATACTGGGACGCATTCATCATCACGGCATCTTCTGAGCGGCAAGCTGCGCTCTATCGCGGTGAAATCGAACGCCGCAGAATAGGTGGCATGCTGCCGGACAACTGCGAATTCCTTGTGGTTCCAGATCCCGGTGATCGGCGCGTCGGGAGCGGGAGTGCCACTATAAACGCTATTGCAGTTCTGGGCAAAGGTCGCGAATGGTGGGAGCAGCATCGTGCGCTGCTCATTCATTCTGGCGGCGACTCCCGCCGCTTGCCGCAGTATTCGCCGGTAGGCAAGCTCTTCGGAGTACTGCCATCGCAGGCCAGGCCGCGGGCGACGACAACGGTCTTCGACGAAACTGTGACGCTTTCCGCTGCGTGGGCTGAATGCATTCCGAACGGCCTGTTGGTGGCCGCGGGTGACGTAGTGCTCAAATTTGATGCGCAGCAGGTGAATTGGAGCAGGCCTGGCGTTACCGGTGTTGCAATGCGCCTCGATGCGGAGACGGGGAGTCATCACGGTGTTTACGTCGTTGGCGATGGGGATCAGGTATATACGTTCCTCCAAAAACCAACGCCTGCCGAGGTAAAGGCCGCAGGCGGCATGTTGGCCGATGGGCTGGTCGCGGTCGACATCGGATTGTTACGCTTTGATCCCGAACTTACAGCGTCGCTGGCAGGGCTTGCGAGTCATGGAGACCTTCCCGTCGTCGACTTGTACGATCAGATTACGCGAGGACTCACCGGACATTGGATGCCGGAGGCGAGTGCCGGCCCGTTCTGGAGCGAACTGACGCGTATCATTCGTCCAGCTGAAAAGCCCATTGCATTTCACTGCGCTGTTGTCGACGGTGAGTTCATTCATGCGGGAACGACCAAGTCTTTCCGCAGCCTTGCGGCGGGAACTGGTGGCCTCCTTGACAGCGTGATCGGCGGCGGAAATCAAATCGGCCACGAAGCAGTAATTCTGGAGTGCGATCTCAAGGGATCGGTTTCTGCGGGACGAGGAGCAATTCTGCACGGACTAACTTTGCTCAACGGGTCCGTAGAGGTCCCTGAGAACACGGTCGTTCACCAACTACCGGTAGAGACGCCGCTTGGCGCCGGCTGGGTAATCCGCGCGTATGGTGTTGAAGATGATCCGAAACAAGCAGTAGCAAACGCCACGTGGTTCAATCGACCAATCATGGAAACGCTCGAGCGTCTCGGAGTCAAACCTGAAGAAGTATGGTCCACCGACTCGGATCGAGCGCTTTGGAATGCAGCTCTTTTTCCGGTTACTTCCGCCGATCAGGCATGGAAGTGTGCGCGGTGGATGATGGGCTGCGCAGACGAATTCGATGTTGAGAAATGGCGTTCATCGAATCGCCTTTCGCTTGCCGATAGCGCCCGCTTTGCCGCCGGAAGGGAACTGGCGGAAGCGCGCAATCGCCGTTCGCAGGGGATATGGCACGATACCGTTGTCGAACTCGCCGAGTCAGGCGCCGATCTACGGCCAGTGCTTGCCAATCTCCCAGGACTAGGTGTGGCCGCTGCAGCTGGAAGATCCATTTGTCTTCGTGCTCAGGAAGTTCGCAACGTCGGCGCGGAGAATCTGACGAATGCAGCAAGCTATTTCGTGCAGGCTGCGCGGTTACTGGAGCGCGCGGGCTTCTCGGAAGAAGCCGAAGTTTGTGACCATCATGCCTTCGCCTGCGTCCAGGATGCAGTGCGCGAGGGAGCTAAACCAGCCCGTAGCGATCAGGCGCTATGTGGTTGGCTGCACGATCAGGTTCACGTCTCAGCTCCGGCGCGCGTTGATTTCGGAGGTGGTTGGTCTGACACACCGCCATTCTGCTTTGATTGGGGTGGCACAGTTCTCAACTGCGCACTTGAGATCGAGGGCGAATATCCGATCGAAACAGAAATCGTTCGCATTAGCGAACCTATCATCCGGTGCGTTGCGGAAACGGACGAAAGAGTGGTCGAGTATCGCAGCACAGAGGAATTGCTTGAGCCTTGCCGCCCAGGATCTGTCGAACGAGGCAGCGTTGTCTCCTATCGCATCGCAGACGAGGGCTTCCGAGTTCGTATCTGTGAAAAAATCAAGACAGCCGAGAGCACGAAGACTTTCGACGAGAAGATCTTTGCTCCCGCCACGACCCGTTATTAGATACTCGGCATGCCACCTTACCCGCAGAAGCGCGTAAGCAAAAGCGATCGAATCGGAGTTTAGCACTAGATGAAAAACCCGACTACAGGCAACTTTTCATACTTTGTACCTATGTTGGCAGTTTTCGCTCTACTGGCACTGGCTACACCTGCCACTGCTCAGGCGCGAAAACCTGCTATTACCAAACTACCTCAATCACTTTCGGACTACTCTGGATTCGATTGCGATAATGGCGACCTGGGATCACCTTATATTCCTGTAGACAGCTGGATGTATTCTGCAGTGCTTCGTCTTTATTCATTGGGATATGTCGGCAGGCCCTATCTCAATATGCGTCCATGGACGCGCGCCAGCTTAAGCAACATGCTCGAGGACACCGCAGATATGATCGCGGGCTCTGATAAATCTCCTGACGAAGATGAAGCCGAAGGTATATACAACGCATTGAAACGTGAGTTGCGCGAAGAGATGAACGATGATTGCCCTGCGAAGAAGGGGACTGCAAAGTTTGAGTCAACTTACACGGCCCTGCGAGGAATTAGCGGCACGCCTCTAAATGACAGCTTTCATCTTGGCTCAACAATCGTGAACGACTATGGTCGTCCCTATGCCGGTGGTTTGAATAACTACACCGGCGCAAGCGGCTATGCATCGGCAGGCAGGTTCGTCCTTTATGCCCGTGGTGAGTTTCAGGTCGCGCCATCCAGCGCCGGGTACTCGTCGTCTTTGGCTGCACAACTTGCCGCTATTGACGGTGTAACCGACTACTTTACTCCAGGTTGCTGGGCAAGCACCGGTCCATGCACTCCCATGCCATCCAACCGACAGGCCCCTATTGCAGCCGGGCCCATCTCTACCGCTGCCAGGGGCCGGTTTTTGGAAGCATATGTCTCCGCACAGTTCCTCAATCATGTGTTTTCTTTCGGCAAACAAGACTATTGGCAAAGCCCGGCAGTCGGCGGCTCAATGTCTTATTCCAATAACGCCGAGAACCTCTACTCGTTCCGCATCAACCGCATCGAACCTCTGAACATTCCCGGCTTGTCGCTCCTCACCGGGCCATTTAGATATGAATTCATGATCGGACCGTTGCAGGGGCACAGCTACCCCATCGATTCGTGGTTCCACATGGAGAAGGTGAGCTTCAGTCCTACAGAAAATCTCTCGTTTGGCTTCGAACGGAGCGTTATCTGGGGAGGCGAAGGCCACGAGCCAGTTAACCTCAAGAGCTTTACCAGGAGTTTCTTCAGCCTCACTGCCCCTACGGGTAACGTGAAGAACAGCGCGGAGGATCCTGGTGCACGCTTTGGTGCATTTGATTTTTCGTATCGGCTGCCGTTCGTCCGCAACTGGCTGACGCTTTATAGCGATGGTGAAGTCCACGACGATGTGTCTCCCATCGACGCTCCTAGACGCGCTGCGTGGCGCCCCGGTCTATATCTTTCTCATGTGCCCGGCGTTCCCAAGTTGGACCTGCGGGCGGAAGCAGCATGGACCGATCCGCCGGTCAGCCAGAGTGTTGGCGGTCGCTTTATGTACTGGGAAGTGATCCAGCGTCACGGTTATACGAACAGTGGCCAAATGATTGGGGACTGGGTTGGCCGCGAAGGCAAGGGCTCCCAAGGATGGGCTACATACCATCTGAGCGGTAATGAGTGGATCCAGGTAGGGGTTCGAAACCACAAGGTAGCGAAAGATTTTGTCCCCGGCGGAACCACGCTAAACGACTTTAATGTCCAGGTGGTAAAACGAATCAAGAGAGATTTTGAGCTCAAAGGCGATCTGACGATCGAACACTGGAAGGCGCCCGTGTATCTTCCAGGGCAGCAAACCGTGACGGCTGCAACGGTGCAGTTGACATGGTTCCCAGGGAGAAAGGTCAGTTTTTAGCGGCTACTTGGCGAAGTCGCCCGGCAGGTCCCCGCTTCCAATCTACGAAAGCTTCTTCGAGAGTGTACTTCCATTGGTAGCCGAGATCGCGCAGTCGTTTCGGGTCAACAGATGTAGAGCGAAACAGCTTGCGCATGCGCACTGGGCTGATAGGTTGGCGAATGCCGAACGTCTTCGCAACAGCATCGATTGCATACGACGCCCCAAGTAGCACAGGCCGCGGCACGCTTAGCGGATTGCGGCGGACCCCTGCGGCTTTCTGAATAGCTTCAACGAACTCGTGGAGCGCTGGCGGCGGACTCATCGAGAAGTTCAGAAGCGTGAATGCTTCGCCGGCACAATCCTGATATTTCAGGCCGAACTGTACTGCATGCCCAAGTTCCTTAACGTAACCGCCCGCTTTCCGAGTGTGCCGGTTCCCCATGTACAGGAAATAGCCCTTAACCAGACTGCGAAGCAGCCGGGTTACGTTGCCACTTTCGCCTGGTCCGAACTTAGCCCGTATTTCTCAATAATGACGTGTTGAGTTGGGTGAGTGGTTTTAGAAAGTATTAGGAAAGGCCGTCAGCTGCGACTCTACTTCTCCGCGCTGGCCTACACGCTTATGGAGGCCCTGCGCCGGCTCCCTCTGAACGGCACCGAGTGGGCCCAGGTTGACACCATCCGGCGAAAGCTGTTCAAAATCGACGCCATCATCCGCATCAGCGTGCGCCGCATCCTACTGCAGATGAGTTCAGCTTATCCTTGGATAACATATCTACGCGCAAGCCTTCCATGCCCTGCGCTGTTGAACACCAGCGATGTTGCCGATAACTCTACTCAACTTCCCCCGCCACCAAAGCACCGGCGAAGCGGAGCAATGTTCAAAATCGCACATCGCCGAGCAAAAAACCATCGCCGATCCGCTCCAAAGCCCGACCCGTCCCTCTTCCTGCCGATCAATCCGCATAAGACCCGCCGTTGCTCGTGAAAAATACGGGCTAGGTTTGCACCGGCGCGCATACGAGATCTTTGGAACGGTGCGCTTGGTGAGTCCAGGGTCTCAAGTTGGTGCGTTGGCAGGCTCCCTTGTGGTCATCGGAACCAATACCCATCCTGTTTCATCAGCTTGAAAGTGCCCGTACCGAACCTGAATTAGATGTCGACGCTCTTTCGCAGGACTCTTGACAAGTAGTCGAGTAGTCGAGCCTCGCTTTCGTCGGTTAATCCATAATTCGGCTAGTGTCCAGCAGTAGACTCTTCCTGCGAATATCAACTGTGGTATTCAGATGGGATGAGAAGGCCGGTCTGCGGCGGAATGCGTTAGGCTCCCAAGTTATCGACGCGCTCAAGGACGCACGAGACAAGGAGACCGGCCATGAGAAGCAATCTGTTTTCCATGCGCCAAGCGTAACCATAAAGTACTATGACTATTACTTTGGTTGTTTGACATCGAAAGAGAGGAAGATTAACTTCCAATCTAATTCCCTGTACAGAAGTAGGACAGTACCCGCTCCGTTAGAGAGACCGGGACGGTTCTGCTCGACGGTGCAAGGGAGCAGTATTATCGAATTACTCGTTGTGCATTATTCTTTTACCGGGATTTGCAATTTATGTTTGGGGTTACCCCTTGTCTGCTTTGGATACTGATCCTGCATACGTAACGCATTTCATTCATAAACTCCGCGGTGGATCACAACCGGTTCTGGCTCAGGCCAGTGACGGCTCGATATACGTGATCAAAATCCGGAAGAACTCCATCCCCGCCCAGATATCGGGAGCCGAAGCACGGTGCCGGACTCTGGCTTGAGCGAACCTTCGGGGGTTTCGAACCAGCATTGAGGGTTCTCTTCCAGGAATTCCTCTGTGACGATCAACGGCTTCCAATCTGGAACTGGAAGACCAACGGCGCGGTAGAGCTCTGTCCCCATCGCCTCATTGAAGCAAATGTTTCGCCCTTGTGGACTGACAACCGACAGGCTGTGTTCGAAGTTCGTCTTGGCGGAATTCATGCTGTCTTCGTCGATCACGGGCATATGTTTTCTGGACCTGACGGCATTAGCGTACAGCCGAATTACCGTGCTTCAGCCTATCTCGACAGAAGAATCTACGAACCCCATTCAAAGATGGCTAGGACTACGCCAGCTCTTGATGTTGACAGTCTCTGGACAAGGGCCAAACAAATGCCAATAGAGTGGTTGACGGATACAGCTCTCCGGAGTCTGAGTAAGTGTCTAGGGGTGCTTGCAGACGAGAAAAAGCTACAGGCTATTTTTTGAGCTGATTACGGATTTCTCAGCTGAGAAGGTCGAGCGTGAGTTTCTCCCAGATCACCGGCAGAGGGGATTTCCCGATAGGCTATCGTGCGCTGGAGTACAGGGCGCCTGACAATCAGTCTGGGGCGCCAGATCCTGACAAGGTCATCTTCATTGTTAACACGACCACGGAGGGTGAACTCTCGATCAGAGTTCGCTCCGATTGGCGCAAGATCGTGAGGTTCGAGGACCTGAGGGAAAGAGCCATTCGAGATCTCGAAAATTTGCTCAAGCAGCTCTCCTTTCTTAGCGTTGGCCGGCTGCAGACTTATGCCAGTGGCCAAACGCTTGGTGAGTATCCCGAGCTTCTGCGATTGCTTACTCGCTTCCGGGAATTCTAAGGAAGAACTGCTCTTTCAATCAATCTGCGTCATGGCACCTTCATTTCCCGGCGAAGTGACTCCCACAATAACATGCAACCAGAACCACTGAAAGCCAAGCATCAATGCTGCATCCGAATCCGAAGCTTGCAAATACGACTTGCGGCACGGCAGAACAATCAAGTCTCAGGCTAATCTCTATGGCCGGTCTTAAAGTAACCGCGTCTGGCCGGATTTAAGTGACCGCCGAGGTCCAAAACGCCGCCCGTCTGTGCTTAGATTTCAAGATCTTCGCGATCCAAATCTCAAAAGCTGAACCGTCGGATATGTGCCCGGTGACTGCGTAGCACTTACGTGGCAGATCTATAGATCCTGAAGAGTTATTTCAAAGCCCCGTGGTAACATTGCATTCTATATCCGTCGAACTACGTTCTGAAGCGACCTGATTTGGGAAGCCGCGTCGTGCTCTGGGAGGAGAGGGCCCTAGCTATGCTGAAAAATCAAGATCCCCCGCGCCGCAGAATTCTTTACATCGCCTCTGCAATTGCTGGG
>Ga0310811_10001845_pt1 | contig 26334 bp, 17 predicted proteins | sample YCmetagenome_FD_207642 | JGI IMG/M metagenome (GOLD analysis project Ga0310811, IMG submission 207642) | Soil microbial communities from experimental microcosm in Duke University, North Carolina, United States - YC | ecosystem: Engineered > Artificial ecosystem > Soil microcosm > Unclassified ... | reverse complement strand
GTCCCCAATTGGTGACGTGATTGGCGCTGGCAATGGCCGGATAGAAATAGGAATATTCCCATTGGATGAAGACCCGTTCCAACGGATCGGTATTGTCGCTCGGCCAGTATTCGGTAAAATAGCTTAGCGCTCCATAGTCGACGCGACCCCCGCCGCCTGAACAGAGCATCATCGGAACGGTGGGATATTTCGCCCGGATGCGGTCGAGTACGTGATAGAGGCCGCGGACATAGTCGACGTAGAACTGCGACTGGCGATCTTTTAGATAAGGCGAGTAAGCATTGTAAATTACGGCGTTGCAATCCCATTTCAGATAGGCCAGGCCGGGATTCCTGATGAACAGCGAGTCGATGATCCCGAATACAAAGTCCTGAACGGCCGGATTGGCCAGATCGAGCACGAGCTGGTTGCGATAGTATTTCTCCTCGCGCGCGGGTTGCTTGACGACCCAATCCGGATGCCGGAAATACAACTCGCTTTTGGGGTTTACCATTTCGGGCTCTACCCAGATGCCGAATTTTACCCCGTCCTGCTGCGCTTCATTCACCAGGGCGATAATGCCATGGGGTAGTTTGCTGCGGTTCTCCTGCCAGTCCCCGAGACCGGCGTGATCGTCATTACGGGGATATTTATTGCCGAACCAGCCGTCATCCAGCAGGAAGAGATCGACCCCAAGATTTTTCGCGCCTTTTATGAGTCCGCGAAGGGTGTCCTCGTTGAAGCCGAAATAGGTGGATTCCCAGTTGTTGAGCAGGGTCAGCCGGTTGCCCCGGCCGTCCAGGAGCTTGTAATCCCGGGCCCAGCGATGCATCCGGCGGCTGGCATCACCCTTACCGGTGGAAGAGAAAGTATATACAAACGCGGGGGTAGTAAAGGTCTCGTTCGGTTTTAAAACATACGGCGAGGCGTAGTTATTGATACCGGCGATGATGCGCAGCTGATCGTTGGGATCCACTTCAAGGTCGACCCGGAAATTGCCGCTCCATTCGACGGAGCCGTACAGGACCCGGCCTTCGTCTTCCTCTGCGGGCCTGTCGAGGGAGACCATGAATACGGATGGCCCGAATAGATCGGCGCGGGTGCCCAACTTGGTGTCGATCGTCTTTATCCCGTGGGTGAGCCGGGTCTCCTCCGGCCGCATCTCCTTCGCCCAATCGCCATGGTAATGCCGAAGCCAATAGCTGCCGGCCCGTAAGCAAAGGTTCGCGGAGGCGTATTTATCCATGACGATATTCCCTTTTTCATGATTGACGATGCGGCTCCATTGCTCGACGACATCCTCGTTGGCATAGACTCTGTAAAACAAGCTGACCTCGACGGCATAAACGGGGTCTTTCAGGATGATGGTGGTGAGGGAGACATTGTCATTTTCGGCACTCGTATTGTGGCTGACATACCGGAGATCGAGCGACCGGTTTCCATCGGCATGGGTGATGGCGATGGCGGGTTCCGCAAGGCTGGTCGATCCGGCGGGGGTATAGGCGGATGAAAGAATATCGTCGGAATGGCGATACGAGACGGTGGGGAGAGAATAGTCGGCGGCGTTGGCCAACCGTTCGCCCATATAGGTGGTCATCAGGCGGCCCGCCGGGTCGGTCTGCAGCACGAGGGCGTTATGGGAGGTGAGGATGGGGATGGTCGTTTGGGTGGCGGCTGCCAGCGGGGAAAGGAAAAAGGCGATCATCGTCGCCTGGCGAAGATAGCGGTTCATGCGACGAAAATAATCGAATTTGGGCGGATCGGCGGTGAAAGGTCAATGGGATTTTGCTAAATTCATGCCATGAAAACCGGAATCCGATTCGCCCTCACCTATTCAGGGTTATCATTGTCAGGTCTTTTCGTGGCGGGTTTTTTTGACAAGGAGTTGTCTGGCGAGATAGAGTCCTATATGTTTTGGTTTTATATTTTCAACGCTGTCTTGAGCCTGCTTTTGTTTCCAGTGACCATACTGTTTGTTGGGAGGACGAATTTGAACAATATGTATAGATGGGGGATCTATTTTTTGATGGTCCTGGTTTCCCTCAATTTGCTCTGCTATATATTTGAAGACGGTAAAAAAGAGATCGTAACGCTCGAATTGATGAAACGGACAGTCGGCAAGGGTGACCCTCTATGGTTCAAACCGATGGTTCATTGTATAGCATTTTTGAGCTTTGTAGCGTCTGCGGCAATTTTTAGAAGACAGCTAGCCAAAAACTATTCCTCAGCAACAGGGCGAGATCATCCGGGTTATTGATGATCACATTATGCTCCCTCGGACTATGCACGAACAGGATCTTATTGTTTTTAAGAACCGTCTCATCCGTCGACGCTTCCTCGGAGAGTCCAAAAGGCATCTTATCCTGACGCAACCGTAACATCATCGTATCGCTCATCTTATCCGGTCCATAACCGGTATTGGTAAACCAATGCACAAAATGATGGTCCCCGTCTTCTGCCCATCTGGTGAACGTGTTCATCCGGCCATACAGGGCGTCGAACAGGAAAACCTCATCCACCCCTACCTGTCCATGTTCCAATATATCCGCAATCACCGAATAGGCGCCGCTGTGCCCGGCCAGCACGATTCGCCCCACCACGGCATCGGCCGGGACGGCCTTGTTTCGCTTTAATTCCGAAAGGATATCGCCAACCAGCAAATGGAACATTCCGTCGCGGCGCATTTTTCCGCCATAGCTGTCCGCCGCATTCTTTGCCGCCTCCGGCAACACCAGCACGGCATTCCGTCCCGAAGCCGCAAATTGGCGGGCCAGGCCATAGAATTGTAAGGCCGTATCGATGGTATTGTGCCAGCCGTGAAACCAGACGACCAGGTCGACCGTGGGACCGGCATGCAGTCCCTTTGGAATCACTAACAAAACAGACGAGTCATCATAGTGTCCCACCCGCGGCAGCTGTTTGTCGTCGCCGTCCAGGTGTCCCTGGTCCCGGGCCGTGTCCGGAAAGCAATTATGCGGGGACGAGAAGCGTAGTATACGGTACGCCTGCTGGCCCCTGACCCCTACCCAGGCAATGAAACACAGAAAGAGTGCGAGCAAATATTTCATTATTTCATTTTCTCAAGACTATCCATTGAAGATTGAATACCTATTAACCGGGCATGAACGGCTCCAAGTTGCTTCTTTTGAGCCTCTGCGCTGTCGTAAACGCCTTTTTGCAGGTAGCTGCCGATCCTGTCGGTTATATTATTTGCACTATCCTTTAGGAATTTTTGTTCGCTCAAAAGTTTTGTCATCCCTTCATGGCGATTGCATGCGCAAGTGAAAAGGATGAGAAGGCATAAGACGGCTGAAAATTTCATATAAAAGGTTAATTAAAGGTGCAAGATAGTCCTAACTTTGCAAAAACGTCTGCACTCTTGCCACACGAATCCATCTCCGTCTTTGACATGTTCAAAATAGGGGTCGGCCCCTCCAGCTCTCATACCCTTGGCCCCTGGCGCGCCGCCCAACGCTTTACCGACTCGATAAAAGCCGCCCACGGCCTCGACAAGCTGCAATCACTAAAAGTCCTCCTTTATGGAAGTCTCGCCAAGACCGGCAAAGGTCATGGCACCGATATCGCCATCCAGCTCGGCCTCGCCGGCGAAGACCCCGTCACCTTCGACCCGGGCAACATCGACACCGCCGTCGAAACCATCGATACCCAAAAGCAACTGACCGTCCACGGCGAGAAGCCCATCACCTTCGATCCGGCCACGGACATCGTCTTTCTCTACCGCGAAACCTTACCCTATCACCCCAACGCCATGACCTTCCTCGCCGAATGGTCCGACGGGCATCAGCTCGCCGAGACCTGGTACTCCATCGGCGGCGGCTTCGTAAAAAAGGAAGGCGACGATAGCACCGCAAGCACAGCCGTCCAATTACCTTTTCCCATCGATACCAATAACGATCTCCTCCATTGGTGTCGAAAGACCGGCCTCAGCATCTCCGAGGTCGTCATGGAGAATGAAGCCGCCTGGCGTCCCGAGGCCGAGACAAAGGCCGGGGTTCACAAGATCTGGACCGTCATGCGGGACTGCACCTACCGGGGCTGTCACGCCGAAGGCATGCTCCCCGGCGGTCTTAATGTCAAACGCCGCGCCGCCGATCTCAATCGCAAGCTCATCGGTGGGAACACGTACCAGGACTATGATAGCTGGATCGAAGCCATTCGCAAGGGGGGCAACAGCTTCAAATACACCCTCGACTGGGTCTCCTGCTTCGCCCTGGCGGTAAATGAAGAGAATGCCTCCTTTGGCCGCGTCGTCACCGCTCCGACCAACGGTGCCGCGGGGGTGATCCCTGCGGTGTTACAATATTTCATCGCCTTCTGCGACGGCTACAAAGATGAAAAGATCCAACAGTTCATCTTCACCGCTTCGGAGATCGGCAGCATCTTTAAAAAGGGCGCAACCATCTCCGCCGCGATGGGCGGCTGCCAGGCCGAGATTGGCGTCAGCTCCGCCATGGCCGCGGCCGCGCTCACCGAATGCGTCGGCGGCTCCCAGCGGCAGGCCATGATGGCCGCCGAGATCGCCATGGAACACCACCTCGGCCTCACCTGCGACCCCATCGGCGGCCTCGTCCAGATCCCCTGCATCGAGCGCAATACCATGGGCGCCATAAAAGCCATCACCGCCTCGCAACTGGCCCTGCAAAGCACCCCCGACTTCGCCAAGGTCTCCCTCGACGCCGTCATCAGCACGATGTGGAACACCGCCCAGGATATGAACAGCAAATACAAGGAAACCTCCGACGGCGGGCTTGCGGTGCAGATACCGCTGGGGCTCAGCGAATGCTGATCACCGGGTAGTGTCTCCAGTTTGAAAGCATTTAATCTGCATTAAAAAGTCGCATCACACAAATTTACCGGAACTAAAATCACCAAACGCTAATTTTATTAGTAGTTAAAGAGCTGGCATTTAGGTAGATGTAAGTGTCCGGCCTATTTATAATGACTTAACCGATTGGTAGACTATTGAACCGGGGATTTTTTCCTCAGTTTGAAAGTTTGCGCATTTTTTTCAGTAAATGCTTATTTTCGGGCGCAAAATTACGAAGTTTAGTTGTAACTAAACATTTTTATGTCTAAATTTGTTACTAAAACAATAGAGACCGTAATCGGTAGGCAACAATTTAAACAGCTTGTAATTGTTGATGATAAGTTTGACGCTATTAAACTACAGCAACAAATCGATAAAAATGAGGTGCAAATTGATGGCGTATTAGATATTTATGAATCGAAATTAGAGGCCAAATACGAAAGCTCATTTCGGGGGATAGTAGCGATTATGAATAGAGTGGCAAACCTCCAATCGCTAGCACAAGACAAATTTAGAGATATTACTCCTGACAAAGAAACAGTGAAAGAATACGAAATTAAATTTCAGGACTTGCGGATATATCTTATAAAAATAACCAACGGGAAACTAGTCTTATTATGCGGTTTTAAAAATGATCAAGATAGCGATTTCAAAAGTTTTAGGGCACTCAAAAGACAATTTTTGGAAAAAGGAGGATATTAAATATGAAACTTACAAGAGAAGATTTGCTAAAGAGTAATGAGTATTGGAAAGTCCAACTTCAAAATGATCTATACGGGATAATTGAAGAGTACATGGGAAAACATAATCTCACGCGATCAGATCTTGCAGAGAATCTTAAGGTAACAAAGGGATATGTAACTCAAATACTAAACGGCGAATTCGATCATAAACTTAGCAAGCTAGTTGAGTTAGCCTTAACTTGCAATAAGGTTCCGTTAACATATTATGTAGATGTGGATGAATTTGTTAAAAATGATTCTTTGGGTAAAGTATATGAGGTTTTTCCAATAACCAGAATGCAACATGTAATTTACGAAAGCAAAAACCCTCAACCTCATACAAAACCGGACGTTAAGATTTCATTTGATTTTCAATCCAATTCATTAGCAATTGCCTAATTTATATGGCTAGCCAACCCATTTCCATTTCCGTAAAAAGAGTTAAAGAAATATTTTTTTCCATAAACGAACAGTTATTTATACCGGACCCTGATAAAATTGTAAGAATAGAATTGGGGGAACGTCTTGGATTTAATATTGAAGGGAATTTGGTGAATTTTATTCTGAGAATTTACTATCACTATCTAGATGCCCCTGAAGTTCTTGTAGATATGCAAGTGGAAAATTTATTTCAGGTAGGTAATCTAAAAGATTATCTTACTAAAGAGGGAATAATACTGTTACCACCTGGTTTAATAACATCAATCGTTGGAATTTCTCTATCTCACGGACGAGCTTTAATGTTCAAGAACACTATTGGAACGAGATGGGAAGAAATTGTTCTACCTGTTACAAATCCCGAAGATGTTGCTAGGTATCTTTACCCGTATATGTTTGGACAGGAAGCCCGAGTCCATGTCGGTGACCTTCAAGGAAATAAAAAAGGCGAATCCATTAGTGTTAGTAAAAAAAAGAGGAAGGCCGTAAAAAACTAACGCGCTTTTTTCTCTTCCATTTTGTGATGCTTGTTGCTGGGGAAGGTATTGTAAGCGGGACGCCTCAATTTGATGCTTATTCGGTGGGTGTATTCCAAAAAGTGTGTCAGGCCTCATTGACAAGTGATATTTTGACGTGAGAGAGCCCGGCTATGTTCCACCGATGCTGCGCAAAATATCAGTTGGCGATGAGGGTTCATTTAGATGCTCAATTTTAGTCGATCTCCGAAGATAATAGAGAGTTGCGCGAGAGTCTGGTTCCAATTGTGGACTGGTTTATTCCACTTGGCAACGATGGTCTCTTGCACAAGGAACAATAACTTCATCAGGGCATCCTCGCTCTGGAAGGCGCCTTTCGATTTGGTGACGGTTCGCAGCTGGCGGTGAAAGCCTTCGATGATATTGGTGGTATACATGATCCGCCGAATCTCCTTGTTGTACTGGAAATAGCTGCTCAGCCGGGACCAGTTCTTTTTCCAGGATTCTATAACCTTGGGATACCTGGTGCCCTAATTAGCCGAGAGCTGTTCCAAGTGACGCTCCGCCATTTCCTTAGTGGTAGCCCGGTATACGCTCTGAAGGTCTTTCATGAAGGCTTTGACATCCTTGTGCGAGAGATACTTTTGAGAATTACGTATCTGATGGACCACACAGAGTTGCACTTCGGTTTGCGGAAAGATGCTTTCGATCGCTTCGGCAAAGCCCTGAAGATTATCGATACAGGCAATGAAGATGTCGTTGACTCCTCTGTGATGCAGATCTGTCAAAACCTGCAGCCAGAACTTAGCCCCTTCGTTTTCCCCGACGTACATGCCTAAGAGTTCCTTGTACCCGTCCTGGTTCAGGCCGATGATACAATAGACTGCCCGGCTTACTACTCGCCCTTCATGCCGAACTTTGTAATGAATGGCATCCAGCCAGACAAACGGATAAACCGCCTCCAGCGGCCGGTTCCGCCATTCCTGGATCAGCGGCAAAATTTTGTCCGTCACCCGGCTAATCGTAGCCGGCGAAACGTCCAAGTCATACATCTCGGAAAGATGGTCTCGTATGTCGCCATAGCTGGCGCCTCGGGCATACAAAGCGATAATTTGCCTGTCCAGATCGACCCCAAGAGTTTTACTCCGCTTGGCAACGATCTCTGGCTCAAAGGTCCCATTCCGGTCCCGGGGCGTCGTTATATCGACCGATCCCACCGGTGTTTTAACCTGCTTTTTACCCTTTCCATTCTTTCGATTCGCTTCTTCACCATCCTCAATATGTGCTTCCAACTCTCCTTCCAGAGCCCCTTCCAAGAACTCTTTTAGTAAGGGCGTCAGCACTCCCTCCTTGCCTAGCAGCGTCTCTCCATTCTTGATCCGGGTGTGAGCTTGCTTTTTAAATGCCTCAAAATCGAATGATTGCTTTTCCATGTTTATCAGTTTAAATTTACGAAAATTTTAAACTGACACACTTAGTGGAATACTCTCTATTCGGTCAAGCATTGATTATCAGATTTATCGAAAGTGAGGCTCTACCGATCGCCAAACTCTGATCTATCCCAAAATCAAAGATCTGCATCTGTTCTTGCGTTGCCAACCCCACTAACTTTGCCGCGCAAAATCGCACCAACCATGCCCACAAAACTCATCCGCGGCATCTCCCTCGCCTATGACGATCTCGGCCCTTACGCCGTCGCCCCAACGCCCGCCGCCGCAACGTCCGCCGCCGCAACAACCGCCGCCCCCGCCGCCGCAACCCCCGCCGCCCCCCTCGTCTTCATCCACGGCCATCCCTTCAACCGCTCAATGTGGGCCGAACAAGTGGCCCATTTCCAAAACGACTTCCGCCTTATCCTCCCCGATCTCCGCGGCTATGGCGAAAGCGGCATCACCACCCCCCGCGTCCTCCTCGACGAAATGGCCCTCGATATCATCCATCTGCTCGACGAGCTAAACATCACAAAAGCCGTCTTCATCGGCCTCTCGATGGGCGGCCAGATCGCCTTCGATCTCTGGCGCCTCATCCCGCATCGCTTCACCGCAATGGTCATCGTCGATTCCGACGCCCGCGGCGAAACCCCCGAGTCCGCCGCCCGCCGCCTCGCAACGGCAGAAGAGATAGGAAAGGTCGGCATGGTCAGACACACCGACGAAACGATCCACAAATACATCGCAAAGGCGTCCATGGACAACCCCACCGTCTACGACCCGTTGTATAAAATGATGACCACCACGGACCCGGAAGGGGCCGCCGCCGCCCACAGGGGCAGGGCCCTCCGCCGCGACCACACGGCCATCCTGAAAAACATCAAAGTCCCTGCGCTCATCGTCGTCGGCACCGAGGACTTCTTCACCCCCATCCCCATCGCAAAGTTCATGAGCGACAACATCCCCGGCGCCCAACTTGCCGTCATCGACGGCGCAGGCCACCTTCCCAATATGGAAGCCCCTAAGGAGTTCAATCGTATCCTGGCTTCCTTTCTCGCACCTCTATGACAGTTCCTCAAAAAACCATATCTTGGGTTCTTAGGCCCAACCCAAACCGTCGTGAAATACGTCTATACCCTGCTGGTCACCCTCTTATCTTGCACTTTCGTCTACTCGCAGTCCTTCCAATGGACATGGATGACAGGTAGTAACACCGTCCGCCAGGGTCCTGTCTATGGATCGCAAGGCGTCCCCGCCGCCGCCAACACTCCCGGTGCGCGCGATGGCGCAGGCTTCTGCACCGACAACAACGGCAACTTCTGGCTCTTCGGCGGTTTTGGCCAGTGGGACAATCCGATCGGCAACGGCCATTTAAACGATCTTTGGAAATTCACTCCCTCCACCGGGCGTTGGACATGGGTCAGCGGGGATATGATCTACGATGCCCCCGGATCCACCGGTCCCTACAATACCCCGTCGGTAAGTTATCGACCCCAAAGCAGGACATTTTCCAATATGTGGTGCGACAAGCAAGGCAACCTCTGGGTCTATGGCGGTGCCCACCAGGGCAACGCCGGGCTCGACGATCTGTGGAAGTTCAACCCCTCTACCGGCGAATGGACGCTCGTCGCTCCCGCTAGCAGCACTAATCCTCCGCCGACCGAGCGCGCCACGGGCTGGACCGACAACAATGGCATCTTCTGGCTATACGGCGGTGAGGGGTCGTTCGGAGCCATCGACGGTCTCTGGAGGTTCGACCCCGCCACCCTCCAATGGACCCTGGTTAACGGGGGGAATAATCCCTACTTCTATTCCGGCCCGATCGGCAACTACGGCATGCAAGGCGTCGCCGCCGCCACCAACACACCCGGTCCGCGAATGGATGCGGCTTCGTGGGTCGACAAGGATAACAATCTTTGGCTCTTTGGAGGTACCCCCTACGGCGATCTGTATAACGATCTGTGGAAGTACTCCCCCCTCACCAATCAATGGACCTGGATGAGTGGCAGCAACAGCGCCGGCGCGAATGGCGTATCTGGAACACAAGGCGTAGCCGCTCCCGGCAATACACCTGGCGCCCGTCATGCCGGGGTAGGCATCCATACCACCGACGGAAAACTCTGGTTGTTCGGCGGCCAGGGTGCTACCGCTATCCCGGGTGACAATCGTTCGGGCGATCTGAACGATCTATGGTCCTACGATATCGGGACAGGCATGTGGACGTGGATGGCGGGTGATCCGACGACGCTCCAATCTCCCGGCGTTTATGGGACGCAAGGCGTTTCCGCACCGGGCAACGAACCCGGCGGCCGTTTCTTTTCCAGTGGCTGGGGCGACGCCAATAACCACGTCTGGGTCTTTGGCGGCAGCGGTTACGCTTCCCAGGCCGGAACCCCGGGCGTCAACAATGATCTGTGGGAGTACTTACCGCAGTTGAAAATTATGCTTGCCGGCATTTCTACGACGCCGTTCTGTGCCGGCGGCGCAAGCGAAATTGCCTACACCGCCACCGGCTCCTTTCCCGCCGGCAACCAATTCATCGCCCAGCTAAGCGATGCCACCGGCAGCTTCAGCGACCCCATTCCCATCGGCAGCATCACCTCGGTGTCGTCCGGCGTCATTGATGTAACGACTCCCAGCACCCTCCCAACGGGAACGGGCTACCGCATCCGGGTGGTTTCAAGCGCCACCGGTACCGTCAGCGCAGACAATGGCGCCGATCTCACCATCTATGGCAAGCCAACGGTCTCCATCACCGCCATAACAAGCACGACCGATCTCTGTCCCGGCACTTCGGTTCAACTTAACGCAACCGCAGCCGACGGGAGCACTCCCTATAATTACCAATGGTCCACCGGCAACACCGGCACTACCCTCAACTTCGTCCCGCCTGCAGACACGAGCCTGCGGGTGACCGTTACAGACGGCTGTTCCGCTACCGCTGTCGACTCTATCCGGCTCACCGTATACCAGCAACATCCCCCGCAACTGGCGGGTAAGCCTGTCCTGTGCCCCGGTACCACGGAAACCCTAAACGCCCACACCGGCTACAGCTCCTATGCCTGGCAGGACGGGTCCACGGATTCCACCTTCGTCGTCGGCCAACCCGGACAGTATGCCGTAAGCGTAACCGATAGATGCGGGAGTACTTTCAACGCATCGATCGATGTCAGCTTTGATACCCCGCCTGCCGGCTTCCTCCCCCCCGACACCGCCATCTGCTCCTACGCCGACCTCGTCATCGCTGCAAAGCAACGCTATTCCGACTATCGGTGGAGCACCGGTGAAACTACCTCCGGTATCACCATAAGCACCCCCGGCGTATATACCCTGGAAATTAACGACAAGGCCGGATGCCCGGCCGCCGACACGATCGTCGTCGAAAATAAAGACTGCTTTATCGGTTTTCGAATGCCCACAGCCTTCTCGCCCAATGGCGACGGCCACAACGATATTCTCAAACCCCTCGTCTTTGGCCGGCTGGTCCGCTTCCATTGGGCTGTTTACAACCGCTATGGCGGCAAAGTATTCGAGACCGGCGATCCCTCCACCGGCTGGAACGGCGCCACCCCCTCCGGTGACCCAACCATGGCTGGCACTTATGTCTGGACCTGCGAATACCAATTCACCGGTGACCGGCCGCAGTTCGAAAAAGGCACCGTTATCCTGATCCGGTAGCACACCGTACACCCCGTAGCACACCGTACACCCCGTAGCACACCGTACACCCCATTGTATCAAAATCGCACAACACCCCCCGCTGCCGGCAAACTAATCCGTTGAAATACAACCTACAGTAAATCCGGCACCCCTTTCGCCCCCGAAAAGACAACCAACTGTCTTCACCATGTTCCGCAACTACTTCCTCACAGCCTGGCGCAATCTCCAACGCAACAGAGCCTACAGCGCCCTCAACATACTCGGCCTTTCCATCGGAATGGCCGTCGCACTCGTCATCGGCCTTTGGGTCGAATATCAAAGCTCTTTCGACCGGTACCTTCCGAATTACAAGAAGGTCTACCAGGCCCATCTCCGTTTCGTTGACAATGGTGAGCCCGGCCAGCAGGTGGCTACGCCTTTTGCACTGGCACAGCAACTCCGGCAGGAGATCCCCGAGATAGAACATTCCGCGCATACCGACTGGATGAGCACCCACGACCTCCTCGTCGGCGAGCGAAAGGTATTTTTGCCCGGCGCTATGGCTTCCGAAGAGTTCTTCCGGATCTTTCCTTACCCCATCCTCAAAGGCAGCCTCAACGGGGCCCTGGACGACACGTATTCCATCGTTCTTACCGAATCCACCGCCCATTCCCTCTTCGGCAATACCGATCCTATCGGTAAACAAGTTCGCATCGACAACGAGAACAACCTCATGGTAAGGGCCGTTATCGCCGATCTACCCCCCAATTCCACGATCAACATCAATTACGTCGTTCCTTTCAACTACTATATCAAGACAAAGGACTGGGTGCGTCGCGCCTCTGTCGCGGGCAACTGGAACAACAAATCCTTTCAGACCTTTGTCAGTCTCCGGCCCAACACCGATACCGCGCAAATCCGAGCCAAGCTCATTGCTGTTGTAAAAAAATATGACGCTGAAGGATATACGCTGGGCAAGCATGAGGTCTTCTTTCAGGGCATGGCCGAATGGCATCTTTACTCCGACTTCAAGCGCGGAAAGCAGGATGGCGGATTTATCGAATACGTCCGGCTCTTCAGCGTCATCGGCATTCTCGTCCTGTTCATTGCCTGTATCAACTTCATGAACCTGGCGACAGCCCGCAGCGAAAAACGAGCCCGCGAGGTCGGCATCCGGAAAGCCATCGGCTCCCAGCGGCGCGACCTGATCCTTCAATTCCTCATTGAATCGCTGGTCATCACCTGCCTGGCCGCCGTCATCTCCCTCTTACTCGTGCAATTGGCCGTTCCCGCCTTCAATACCCTCACCAAATCGAGCGTTACGATCCCCTGGAACAGTCCGCTCTTTTGGACGATCATGGGGGGATATGTCCTGGTCACAGGCCTTCTTGCCGGCAGTCGTCCGGCGGTATACCTCAGCTCCTTTCGACCGGTAAAGGTCCTGAAGGGTCCCATGCGAGCGGGACGCACCGGGGCCATTCCGCGCAAGCTCCTCGTCGTTCTCCAGTTCACCTGCAGCATCGCGCTGATCATCGGCACCGGCCTCATCTATCGGCAGGTGCAATATGTGAAGCTTCGCCCGACAGGTTATGACGCCAACAGGCTCGTCCTCGTCGGCGGCAGCAGTGACCTGGACCGAAACTATCCCGCGCTCCATAACGATCTCCTGGCCACCCATCTCGTTTCGACCGTGTCCAAATCCTCGAGCCCGATCAATGCCCTCTGGGCATGGACCGGCATCAAATCCTGGTCGGGACAAAACCCCGGGGAAACCCTCGGACTCGCCGAGGTCGACATTACCGATGACTATTTCAAGACCGTCGGTACGCCGCTCGTTGCCGGCACCAGTTTCTCCGGCAACCTCGCCAAGGACAGTCTCAACGTCATTCTCAACGAGGCCGCGGTAAAACGCATGCGGTATAAGAACCCCGTCGGCGAAGTTATCACCATGTGGAACAATGGCGAGCGGAAATTAACCGTGATCGGCGTTGCAAAGGATGCCCTGATGAACTCACCCTTCGAACCCGCCCAGCCGACGATGTTCATCTACGATCCCTCGGAGGCGTCCAACATCGCTTTCCGGTTGACTGACAATGCCGACGTCCATGCCACGATGGCGAAGATGGCTACGATCTTCAACCGGTACAACCCCGCTTATCCCTTCCTCTTCGATTTCGCCGATAAAAGCTATGCGGAGAAATTCAACCTCGAGGTCCTCGTCGGCTCCCTCTCCGGCCTTTTCGCCGGTCTGGCCATTTTCATATCCTGTCTGGGATTGTTTGGGTTGGCGGCCTATATGGCCGAACAACGGACCCGCGAGATCGGTATCCGCAAAGTGCTCGGAGCCACCGTCACCCAGCTATGGTTCCTCCTCACGAAGGACTTCATCGTCCTGGTCGCCATCAGCTGCGTTATCGCAACCCCGATCGCCCTCTATTTCATGAGCAACTGGTTAGATAAATACAATTACCATATCCATATCGGCCCCGGCATCTTCCTCATCGCCGCCGGCCTGGCCCTCCTCATTACGATCCTAACCATCAGCATCCAGGCGATAAGGGGCGCCACGGCAAATCCTACCCGCAGCCTGCGGTCGGAATAATTGTGAGCCGCCCGATACCAAACGCTTTCTACTACCAAAATCGACAACTATGCTTAAAACCTACTGGCTCGTCGCCCTCCGCAAAATGCTCCGGTACAAGTTCCACAGCCTCGTCAACATCCTGGGCCTGACCATCGGAATTGCTTCCTGCCTGGTCATCTTCCTGCTGACCCGTTTTGAATTAAGCTACGATACCTTCCACCCCAACAAGGACCGCCTCTACCGCGTTGTAGCCAACAATGTCACGATCGATAAGCTCGATCCCGCGAAATTCGGATATCTGCCGACTCCCCTTCCCTTCAACCTGGAGCGGGAGCTGACGGGCGTCCGTCATGTGGCGGCCTTTTACAACTATAAAGCGCGTGTCAATATCCCGCAGACCGACGCCAAAGGGTCCAATACGCCGCTTGGTGCGCTCTTCGACCAGCCGGACGCCGGCACACCCAGCCCCATTATCATCACCGACTCGCAATACTTCGAAACGTTTCAATACCGGTGGCTCGCCGGCAATGCGGTCACCAGCCTGACCAATCCCGGCTCCGTGGTTCTGTCGGAAAGTGAGATGACAAAGTACTTCGGTTACATTACTCCCGATAAGGCCATTGGCCGGACAGTGATCTATTCCGACTCGCTCTACACAACCGTTACCGGTATTGTGAAAGATTGGTCGGGGAATACCGACCTGAATTTTAAGGATTTTATTTCTGCCAGCACGATCCCCGGCACTTTTCTCAGAGGCAGTATCCATTCGGCCGAATGGGCGGGGTGGGGGCTCAATGCACAGGCGTTTGTCGAATTGGCCCCGGGGCATGCTCCGCAACATGTCGAACGCCAGTTTCCCTCCATTCTGATGAGATTCTGGCCCCATCAACAGGGCGACACGGCAACGCTGGCGCTTCAGCCGATCGGAGATCTCCACTTCGACCCGGACTACCGCGACGCCTATTCCCGCAAGGCCCATCTGCCGACGCTTTACGGCCTCATGGCCATTGCCGGCTTCATCCTGCTGCTGGCAGCCATCAATTTCATCAACCTCTCGACTGCCCAATCGCTTCTGCGCACCAAAGAGATCGGCATCCGTAAAGTACTCGGCAGCAGCCGAAAGGACATTGCGATGCAGTTTCTCGGTGAGACGCTGCTGATCACCCTCTTCGCCGTCGTCCTGAGCGTCGCCCTTGTTCCCGCGGTTATTTCCCTCTTGCAGGAGTATCTTCCACCTGGTCTTCGATTGGAGGTATCCTGGCAGACCCTGACCTTCCTGGCCCTGATCACTATTGGAACAGCGCTACTGGCCGGCTGGTATCCCGCCCGGATCATCTCCCGCCTCCTGCCGGCACTCAGCCTCAAGGGGCAAACCTCCAACGCGGTAACCCCCAACCGCTTTCTCCAACGCGCGCTTATTGTCTTCCAGTTCACCATCTCGGTGGGCTTCATCCTCTGCACGGTCATCGTTGCCCGTCAGCTGCGCTACATGTTGAATACAGACCTTGGTTTTTCCACCGATGCCATTCTGACCATCCGCCCGCTGGACCCCGGGTTACGGTCGAATCCGGCTCCGGCGATCCATTCGATGGCGCTCGTCAACAGGCTCCGCGCATTACCCGAAATAGCCGCAGTCACCCGGCATATGGAGGCCCCGATAGAACGCGGCCACGGCGTCACCTCGCTCGTCTTCAGAGCTCCGAAAGGAGATAGGAAAGTCATCGCCGGCTTCGAAATGGCCGATACCGATTATTTGGGCGTCTTCGGCCTTAGGCTTGCTGCCGGCAGAAATCTCTACCCTTCCGATACGATCCGGGAGCTGCTCATCAACGAGACCGCGGCGCGGCAAATGGGCTTTAGCCGGCCCCAGGATGCGATTGGCCATGTCGCCATCACCGGCATCGACGATCTGGGTGGCCCCATCGTCGGCGTCATCAGGGATTTCCATTCCCAGTCACTGCGGGATGCGATCACCCCGTTCTTTGTCACGAGCGACCGCGAATCTCAAACCACCGTCAGCATCCGGCTCTCATCGGCGGTTCGTAACCCGGAAGCCCTGCATAACCTGCTTGGAAAAATAGACAAGATCTGGCGCCAGATCTATCCAAATCAAACGTTCAAATACGCATTCCTCGACAACTCCATCGCAGCGCTCTATTCGCGGGAGCGGCACCTGTCGGGCCTCCTCCGCCTGGCCATGTTCATCGCCATCGCTATCTCCTGTATGGGCCTGCTGGCCCTCGCCACTTTTACCGCCGAACAGCGCAGCAAGGAAATGAGCATCCGGCGGGTATTGGGCGCCAGCATAGCGGGCATCTTCGCCCTGCTGACCCGGACCTTCCTCTGGCCCGTCATCCTTGCCTTTTTCATCGCCACTCCCGTCGCCTGGTATTTTATGCAAAATTGGCTGCAAGGCTTCGTCTATCGGACGACAACGCCCTGGTGGCTCTTCGCGATCTGTGGGGTCATTGCTGTTGCGATCGCCGTGGCGACCGTCGGGTATCAGGCTTTCCGTACTGCTACGGCTAATCCGATAAACAGCTTACGCACGGAATAAGCAAGCGGTCTCTAATTCAAACTCGGATCCCGCATCATCTCATCCAGGTCCGCATCCTTATAATTCCGTATCTCGTGATACAACGTATCACGCTCCACCGGTTCCCGGCCCACCTGGCGGATCAGCGACACCAGCTGCGCCGTGGAAAGACTCGGCGTCTGCTCCTCGCTCCCCGCCATCGAGTATATCTTCGTCGTATCATCGATGGTCCCATCCAGGTCATTCACACCGAAGGCAAGGGTCAGCTGCGCATTCTGCCGTCCCAGCATCGGCCAGTAGGCCTTCAGATGGGGGAAATTATCCATATACAACCGTGCCACCGCATACAATTTCATGTCTTCGACCACCGATGACTCCGCCACATTGCTCATGTCGTTGTCCTTGTTGCGAAATTTCAGCGGGATAAAGGTGTTGAACCCGCGGGTCTTATCCTGCAGGTCGCGCAACCGGTTCATATGATCGATCCGGTGTGCATAGTTCTCGATATGGCCATACAGCATCGTCGCATTCGTATGCATCCCTTCGCGATGGGCCGCCTCGTGAATCGCCAGCCATCCATCCGCGTCCACCTTGTCCGCGCAGATGATGTTTCGGACTTCCGGGTGAAATATCTCCGCCCCGCCGCCCGGCATCGAATCGAGTCCGGCCGCATGCATCCGCCGCATCCCTTCTTCGACGGATACCTTCGCCTTCCGGAACATATAGTCCAGCTCCACCGCTGTGAATCCTTTGATATGGAGGTCCGGCCGGTGCGCCTTTATTTTCGTCAGCAGTTCCATAAAGAACTCCATATTCATCTTCGGATGGACGCCCCCGACGATATGCACCTCCGTTACCGGCTTCCCGTCATAGCGCTTGACGATATCCAGCATCTGCTGCTGCGACATCTCCCAGCCCTCGTCGCGGTGCGCGTACACCCGGGAGTACGAGCAGAAGTTGCACGTAAACACACATACGTTCGTAGGCTCGATATGAAAGTTCCGGTTGAAATAGGTCTTGTTTCCATGCAGCCGTTCCCGGACGCCGTTGGCCAATGCCCCCAGGAAGGGTAGGGACCCTTTCTCAAACAACAGGATACCCTCTTCCGGGGTGATCCGCTCACCCGCGTTGATCTTTTCACCGATCCGTTGCAGGTCTTTGTCCGTTGTTTTCAACAAAAAATCCGATCCGGATGTCATTGTATTCATACGGCAAAAATACTGTATCTTCCGGGTTTGTACGAATCGAATCCGCTGAAAGCGGATCGACCGAAGGTCAGACATCAGCCGTATGCGCGAATAGGGCTAGTTTGACCTATTGACCTATTCGCGCATATATCAATAAAAGCATGGGTATCAAACTCCGCCTCACCGTAATGAATTTCCTCGAATTCTTCGTTTGGGGGGCCTGGCTTATCTCTCTCGGCGGGTACATGTTCAATGCCCTTCACTTCACGGGCACCCAGATCGGCGCCATCTACGGCACCATGGGTATCGCCTCGATCTTCACGCCCGCGCTCTTTGGCATCATCGCCGACCGCTGGATCAACGCGGAACGTGTCCTCGGCCTTTGCCATTTCATCGGCGCCGTCACCCTTCTCTGGGCCTCCACGCTCCACGATTTCGATACGTTCTACCTGGCCATGCTCCTCAACTCGGCCTTCTTCATGCCCACCATCGCCCTCAACAACACGGTATCGTATATCATTCTCGAAAAGCGCAACTATAATATCGTTAAAGACTTCCCGCCCATCCGCGTCTGGGGCACCGTCGGCTTCATATGCGCGATGTGGGGAGTCGATCTCTCCCATAGTGGCCTTAGTCCCGCACAACTGTATATCAGCGCCGGCGCCGGTATTGTCCTTGGCATCTACGCTTTTACAATGCCCCCCTGTGCTCCTGTCCCCAATACCACCAAACGAAGCTTTGCCTCCTCTCTTGGCCTGGATGCCTTTGTGCTGTTCAAAAGGAGGAAAATGTTCATCTTCTTTATTTATTCGATGCTTCTTGGCTTCGCGCTTCAGATCAGCAATGCATTCGCCAGTGGCTTCCTAACCGATTTTGCGAACGATCCCAGGTATGCTGACTCTTTTGGCGTCCGCCATTCAGTGATCCTTATCTCCATTTCCCAGATATCCGAGACGCTTTTCATCCTCACCATCCCTTTCTTCCTGAGGAAATTTGGCATCAAGCAAGTCATCATCATGAGCATCTTCGCGTGGGTCTTCCGCTTTGGCCTTTTCGGCTTCGGTAACCCCGGCGCCGGTCTGCCCGCGCTGGTCCTCTCGATGATCGTCTACGGCATGGCCTTCGACTTTTTCAATATCTCCGGCTCGCTCTTCGTCGAACGCGAAGCGGACATTAAGATACGCGCCAGCGCCCAGGGTCTCTTCATGCTCATGACCAACGGTTTCGGCGCCTGGATCGGGACCTATATCAGCGGTCGTGTCGTCGATCATTTCACCGCCAACGGCATCCGCGACTGGCACAGCATCTGGATCAGCTTCGCCGCCTATGCCCTCGCCCTCGGCGTCACCTTCCCGTTGGTGTTCCGGTATAAGCACGACCCAGCCACGCCATCCACCGCCTTTCAACACTAAAAAGCCATGAAAATTCCCGCCTTTGTCGTCGCTCTATTCGCCGCCAACGTAGCCCTCGTCCAAACGGCCGTCGCCCAGAGTTCCGCCGCAGCAAATGCCGCCCAACCCGACACCGCCGCCTGCCCCCGCACCGATCTCGCCAGCGGCCCCCTCCGCGCGCACTTTTATCTGCCGGACCCGGCAAAGGGCTTCTACCGCTCCACCCGCTTCGACTGGTCCGGCGTCATCTATGCCCTCGACTACAAAGGCCATTCGCTATTCGGCAAATGGAACAGTCGCTACGACCCGACCCTCAACGACGCCATCATGGGGCCCGTCGAATCCTTCACCCCGAACGGCTATGACCAGGCCCAGCCCGGCGGCACCTTCCTCCAGCCCGGCGTCGGCATCCTCACCCGTCCCGACACGGCCCGCTATTCTCCCTTCCGCTTTTATCCCATCGTCAATACCGGCAACTGGAATATCTCAAAGGCCTCCGGCGCCATATCCTTCCGGCAGGACCTGAACGCAGGCGGTTACTCCTATGTCTATATAAAGACCATTATCCTGGCCCCCGACAAGCCACAGCTCACCATCACACATACCCTCAAGAACACCGGCAGTCAGCCCATCGAATCGGACGTTTATAATCACAACTTCTTCGTCTTCGACACCCTCAATACCGGTCCCGGACGCGTGCTCAAGCTCCCCTGGACACCCACCAACACCCCCGCCGATCAGAACATCTTCGACACCCTGGCCGCCGTACAAGGGGATTCGATCATCATAAAAGAACCTTTCGCCCCAAGACGGTCCTTCTACACCCTTCTTACCGGCTATAAGAATGCCGCCGCCGACTACGATCTCCGGCTTGAAGAACACCGGTCGAACCTGGGCGTTCGCATCCGCGGCGACCGTCCGCTGGTAAAGCTCGCCTACTGGGCCTCCCTCAAGACAGCCTGTCCCGAGCCCTTTATTCATATAAAGGCAGCCCCCGGCGAGACCATCACCTGGACGCTTACTTACGATTTCTATACCCTGAATCCGTAATTTTCGGTACATTAGTGTACCATGAGACAACTGCTTCCGATATTGGTCCTCGCGCTCGCCGTTGACGCAAAAGCCCAATCTACGCCGGAAGCCATTTCTCTCGACAACGCCATCCAGACACTGAGCAGAGCGGCCAGCGGTAGCAGGATCAACAACGGCGAAAGCTTTGTCAACTATCATGGCGACCGCGAACCTCCCAAAGGCTCCCGCCTCCTTTTCGACCCCTGGACCCGGGGCTTCGTCATCGGCGTTTACGACACCGTATTGAAAGACCCCAATCTCTTTCTCAACTACGATAAGCTCACCCACAACCTGTATCTCACCTTTGATGGCAAGACGATCGTAAAGGTCGAGACCGGGCAGGCCCGGGAGCTTCATTTCGGGGAGGGTGGGAGGCAAACCGTGCTTACCCGGGTCGACGGGATCGACCCGAATGATTTCTTCCAGCGGCTCAGCGATTCCGCCGGCGAATCCCACTATGTGCTATACCGCCTGCTTAAAACCCAATTCCGCCGGGCAAACTACTACAACGATGGTCTCGTGACGTATGGCAACAACTACGACGAATATATCGACAGCTACGAGTATTATATCGTCATGCCCGGGGCCCGGCAATATGCACCCATATCTCCGACGAAAAGATCGGTCCGCGAGGTCCTTGGCCACCACGCGGATGCCTGGTTTGCCGATCACCGGGGGGACCGGCTGGACGAGGCGGGCCTGACGGCCCTGGTCAACCGCCTTAATAAATAATCAGGGGGTTAATAAGGCAGTTAGCTGGAAATTAATCGGTCCGTTAAGGTGCTAACACTTATTTGCAATATGAACACTCCCGTCCGCCGCCGCCAGGCGCTCAAAATGCTTGGCCTCGGCTCCGCCGCAACGGTTTTTGGCGGTAAGATTGCTTCCGCCATGCCGTCGCCAGAAAAGTCCGCCGAAAGAGCAAAGTCCGCCGAAAGAGCAAAGTCCGCCGAAAGTGCAAAGTCCGCCTCCGGCCTCCCTCCCATCACCATCCGGTCGGTAAAAGCCATCGGCACCGCTCCCCAGGGCGCCAATCTCATCATCGTAAAGGTCGAAACCTCCGAACCCGGCCTCTATGGCCTCGGTTGCGCCACCTTCACCCAACGTGCCGAAGTCGTCGTCACCGCCATTAATAATTATATGCCCGACTTCTGTGTCGGCCGCAACGTCGATGACATCGAAGACATCTGGCAGGCCTTCTTCGTCAGCTCCTACTGGCGCAACGGGCCCGTCCTCAACAACGCCCTCAGCGGCCTCAACCAGGCACTCTGGGACATAAAGGGCAAACGCGCCAATATGCCCGTCTACCAGCTGCTCGGCGGCCGGGCCCGCTTCGCCGTCGACTGCTATGCTCACGCCGACGGCAAAACGCCGGAAGAAGTGGCCGCCAATGTTCAGAAATTTATGGATCAGGGTTTCCGCCATGTCCGCATCCAGCAAGGAGGATATGGCTCCCTACAGCTCGCCAAACAACCGGACTGGCGCGACGCCGGCTTTGGTAAGCCCACCGACGATTTCATGGATGCCCATGCCTATGTCCAGGCGGTGCCCAAGCTCTTCCAGACCGTGCGAAAAGTCTGCGGCCCTGATGTCGAACTCCTGCATGACACCCATGAACGCGTCCAGCCGCAGGACATGATCAATATGTGCCGCCGCCTCGAAGATTTCGATCCCTATTGGATCGAAGACCCCCTCAGCCCCGAGAATATGCATCTCTTCCCCCAACTTCGCGCGGCCACGACCGTTCCCTTTGCGATGGGCGAGCTGTTCAACAATCCAAACGAATTCGTCGACTATATGGCGCGCCGCGATTTCGACTATTTCCGCTGCCATGTCTCGCAGATCGGCGGCATCACGCCCGCGATAAAGGTCGCCCATCTCGGCGAGTTCTTCAATGTCCGGTCCGGCTGGCACGGACCCGGTGATGTCTCCCCCGTTGGCCACGCCGCGCAATGTCATATCGATCTGAATATTTGGAACTTCGGCATCCAGGAATCCGTCTTCTTCAACGACGCGACAAAAGAGGTCTTCCCCGGAACACCCGAGATCAAAAAAGGCTATATGTACATCAATGAGGCTCCGGGCCTCGGCATCGACATCAACGAAAAACTCGCCGCAAAATATCCTATCAACAACAACGCCGGCAAATGGACGCTCCGCAAACGCGACGGCACCATCATCCGCCCCTGAAAACCAACCATGCACTCAAATCACGCCCGATCCCTCGGCCTCGCGATCCTTGCGCTTGCCGCCTGCACGCACCGTCACGCGAATACAGACTATTCCGTCTATGGCGGCAACAAACAAAACAACCGCTATTCGTCGCTGACGCAAATAAATAAGTCCAACGTCGCCCATCTAAAGCTTGCCTGGACCTACAACTCCGCCGATACGGGCGTCGCGAAACGCGAGCACGAGATCCAATGTCAGCCGATAGTCATCGACGGCGTCCTCTATGGGACAAGCAGCACCCTCAAGCTCTTCGCCCTCGACGCCGCCACCGGGCGGCAACGCTGGCAGTTCGATCCCTTTAAGAACAAAAGACCCCGCATCAACCAATGCCGGGGGGTCACCTGGTGGTCGGACGGCAACACCAACCAACGGATCTTTTATGCTGCCGGTTCGGACCTTTATGCCATCGACGCGACCACCGGAACACCCATAAGGTCCTTCGGTGACAGTGGAAAGATATCGCTCTACACGGGCCTCGATATCAATCATCCCGTCACAGGCCTCTACGTTACTGCCACCAGCCCGGGCATTATCTATAAGAATACGCTCATCATCGGCACGGCAGTATCGGAATCGGGCGATGCGGCGCCGGGCTATGTCCGGGGCTTCGACGTACTAACGGGAAAGCTCATCTGGACCTTCCACACGATTCCCCAACCCGGCGAACCGGGCTACGACACCTGGCCAAAAGACGCCTACAAATGGGCCGGCGGAGTCAACAACTGGTCCGGTCTTTCCCTTGACGAAAAGCGCGGCGCCGTATACCTCGGCACCGGTTCACCTTCGAGTGACTTCTATGGCGGCGACCGCCCGGGGTTGAACCTCTACTCGGATTGTATCCTCTCCCTCGACGCCGCTACCGGGAAGCTCAACTGGTATTTTCAAACGATCCATCACGATCTTTGGGACCGCGACATCCCCTGCCCGCCGAACCTCACCACTATAAAACGCAACGGCCGGTCCGTCGATGTCGTCGTTCAGTCCACCAAAGACGGCGTCGTCTATGTCCTCGACCGCGATAACGGAATGTCCCTCTTTCCCCTCGAAGAGCGCGCCGTGCCGCAAACCGCCCTTCCCAGCGAGCATCCCGCGGCCACGCAACGCTATCCGCAAAGGCCGCTGCCCTTCGCCCATCAGACGATAACGGACTCCGACCTCACCGATATCTCACCGGAAGCCCATGCTTTCGTAAAGAACATCTTCGACAAGACCACCAACGCCAAAACAACACCCAACAAATTCCTCCCGCCCGATACCACCGGTACCCTGCTTGTCGGATACAGCGGCGGCGCGGAATGGGGCGGCAATGCCATCGACACCGACGGCATCTTTTATCAAAATGGCAACGATGCCCCCTGGCTCCTCAAAATGATCAGCAAAGCCGATCGCGAACGCCAAATGGCCAAAAACCTTGCCCGAGCGGCCGGCTATGGCGCCCAACTCTATGCCGTCAACTGCGCCGCCTGTCACGGCGTTGACCGCAAAGGCAACGGTCACGAGATTCCCGGGCTTGCCACCGTTGGCAACCGCCTAAAACCCGCCGACATTGCCGGCATCCTCGCTCACGGTCAAAATCGTATGCCCTCCTTCCCCCAGCTCACCGACCCGCAGCGCGTCGCCATCATCAGCTATCTGCTGGACAAACCCATGTCTCTCGTCGCCGGCGAACTCCGCGATCCCGCAACGACAAAAACCGGCGATGCCCCCTTTCCCTACCGGCCGGCCTATAGCGCCGCCATCTGGGAAAAACTCACCGACTCCGCCGGCTACCCCGGCATAAAACCACCGTGGGGCACTCTCAACGCCATCGATCTCTCCACCGGCGAGTACCGCTGGCGCATCCCCCTCGGCGAATTCCCCGAGCTCACAAAGAAAGGCATCCCGCCCACCGGCATGGAATCCTACGGCGGCCCCCTCGTCACCGCCGGCGGCCTGGTCTTCGTCGCCGGCACCCGTGACAATAGGATCCGGGCCTTCGACAAATCCACCGGCCGCCTCCTCTGGCAATACCAACTCCCCAACGCGGGCTTCGCCACGCCGATCACCTATGCCGTCGACGGCACTCAATACATCGTCATCGCCGCAGGCGGCGGCAGGGGTCTGCCCACCGGCGGAAATTACCTGGCCTTCGCCCTCCCCAGTCCCTAAAATATCTTCGATTAATGGAGAAATTAATCCAAAAATGGCCTGTTTGTTAATAGTCCCCGGCTTTATTTGTGAATCATTTAGTTCATAAAACTCAATTGCTTGTGTATGAAAAAAGTTCTTTTGCTGCTATTAGTGGTTTCGGCTATTATAAAAGCCGAGGCCCAGGGTCAGTTAATAAGGGGGACAATAATGGACGAGAGCAACAGACCCCTCTCCGGCGCAACTGTCACCCTCAAAGGCACTACGGTTTCCACTACCACGGATTCCTCCGGCAATTTTCAGATCAGCACGGGCACCCAGGTATCCCCGGTTTTGGTAGTCAGTTTTGTAGGCTATCTTAATGCCGAATACCCCGTGCGGGGACGCTCCACGCTCAACATCCGCCTTCAACAGGATGCTCAAACCCTTGGCGACGTAGTGATCGTCGGCTACGGTACGCAGAAGAAAAGCGACATCACCGGGGCGAGCAGCTCGATAAAGGCCGTAGAGATTGCCAAACGGCCCCTTGTCCGCCTGGAGCAAGCCTTACAAGGTACAACCGCCGGCGTGGCGGTGACCAGCCCCAACGGACAGCCGGGACAAGGTCTCCGGGTCAAGATCCGGGGCGCCAACTCCATCACCGGGGGCACCGAACCGCTTTATGTGATCGACGGGAACATCGGGAACGGAGCAGACGTCAATCCCAGCGACATCGAATCCCTGGAAGTTTTAAAGGATGCTGCGTCAACCGCCATCTACGGATCAAGAGCATCCAATGGCGTAGTCCTTATCACCACCAGGTCGGGTGGGGTGGGGACGCCGAGGCTGTCGGTCAATGCCTGGGCATCCAAGGACAAGATACCCAAGGAGCTGGACTTGATGGGACCTTATGATTTTGCCCGCTCTGTCAATGCGCAATTCATAGGACAGGGTGGATCGGCCGCTTCTGTACCTTTTTCCGCCCAACAGCTATCGGATTTTAAGTCGGGCGCTGTCAAAGGCACGGACTGGCAGAGATCCCTCCACACGGAACCCTGGGTCCAGAACTACCAGGCAAGCCTCAGTGGTGGATCGGAAAATGTGCGGTATTATTTTTCCGGCGGTTATCTGAGCCAGCCCGGCATCATCCTCAACCAATGGTACCGGAAAACTACTTTCCGGGGAAATGTCGATGTTAAGGTGAATAACCGGATGAACGTGAGATTTATCGTCTCCGCCATTATCCCCAACAATCACAACACAAACTACGGGGGTGGCCTCGGCGACCCGTTCAACCAGGCGGTCGAATGGGACCCTACTTCGCCGATTCGCGATGCTAAAGGTAATTTCATAAAGCACTCCAGCTTTGCCTCGATACAGTTTAACCCCATCGCCCAGGCACTCAGTCAGTCGCATGACAACATGAATGGTCCCAACGCACTTACCAACAATTATTCCGGATCGGCAATCTTTACCTACCGGTTAATAAAGGACCTGACTTTTACCTCCACCAATGTGTATAATCTTTATTATGGGTATGGTCAATCCCTGGATGGTCCGAATACCGCTGCTTACGACCAGCACGCCGACAATGCGTTTACCATTTCTGCCAAAAACCGGAGCTTCTTAAGCAGTAACTACCTTACCTATAAACACAGTTTTGGGGATCATACGGTATCGGCTACGGCCCTGTATGAGCTGCAGAATGGCCAGAA
>Ga0310811_10001844_pt1 | contig 26337 bp, 24 predicted proteins | sample YCmetagenome_FD_207642 | JGI IMG/M metagenome (GOLD analysis project Ga0310811, IMG submission 207642) | Soil microbial communities from experimental microcosm in Duke University, North Carolina, United States - YC | ecosystem: Engineered > Artificial ecosystem > Soil microcosm > Unclassified ... | reverse complement strand
GCCACAAGCACGGCCAGCAGGAACGGGATGCCGGCCATGTAGACGAAATTCATCACGAAAGGCGCCATGGCAAAGACTTGGCCAACAGACAGGTCAACCTCGCCGCAGATGAGCAGCATGATCTCGCCGCACGCAAGAATTGCCCATGGCGCGACAAACTGACTCACCGTTTGGAGATTCGCATTCGACAAAAATGCCGGCCGCATCGCGCCAAACGTGATCGCCAAGAGAATGCAAACGACGGCGATCCCGGCTTCGGGGGCGCGCAGCATGAAGCCGAGCGCCCTGACCGAAGGGCTACGATCCGGGTATTTGGACTTTACGGCGGCGGCCGTTCTGCTGCTGGCCATGTCGGATCAGCTCTCAATCGGGCCGGATCTGGATACGATGGTTTCCTTTGAACTCTTGCCTTCATACCGCGTGGCGGTGGTGAGGTAAGGTGGGACCGCATCTTTGGTCACAAATTTCAGGCCGGTGTTGATCTCGGCCGGTCCAACCAGGCCGCCCGAGGCCAGGAACATGACCATTTCCGCGACCGTGTAGAATCCTTGCAAGTAAGGTTGCTGATCGATGGTAAAATCCAAAATGCCCTGGCTGATATATTCGAGCGTCCGTGGCAACAGATCAAACCCGCCGCCATGCACGCCCTTGGCGGCAAGGCCGAACTCATGCATCGTTTGCCCCACCGACTGTGTCGAGCCCGCGTCAACTGCGAACATGCCCTTCACCGTCTGGTTGCCCAGATAATAGGCTTTGACCTTTGGCACCTCCTCGTCGATCGTGGCGCCGGTGGCGATCGCCTCATAGGTGATGGGCTTGCCGGAGGCTTTAATGGCCGCGATCGCGCCATCGATTCGCGGCTGGATGTTGAGCTGGCCTGGCGTGGCGATGAACAAGGCGACATGTCCCGAGCCGACCAGATCGACGATGCGGTTGCCCATCATGAAGCCGGAGCGGAACAAATCCTGGCCGATATAAGCGAGGCGCTGGTTGCCGCTGTTGGCCGGTGCGTCGGCATTATAGGCGAAGGTGGGAATGCCGGCATGCAAGGCGGCGGCGACAGGGCCGTTGAAAGCCTTCGGGTCGACGATGGCAACCGCCAGCGCGTCCGCCCCGCTGGCGATGGCTGCGTTCATGCTGTTGACCATCTCGCCGACAATCGCGGTCTCCGACCCGGTCCATTGATAGTCGCAGCCAAAGAGCGCGCAGGCATCTTGAATGCCGTATTGGGTCGCGACGAAGAATGGGTTGGTGGTGACATGGTTGACGAACACCAGTCGCCATTTTTTATGCGGCGGAAACGGCCCGTTTGGCGCGTCGGCTTTGGCCTGTTGCACGAACCCGCTCATGGCGCCGATGGCGGCAAGTGCGCCAGCGCCTCCCTGCATCAGCAGGCGCCGCTTGATGGCAATTTCGTTTGATTTGGCGTCGTCGTTCATTATGGAGTTCCGTTTCCTTGTTTTCTTCGTTGTGAACGCGTTTTCGACAGTATTTGTTTTTTCGGCTGTCGCTCTCTTGTCCGAGAGCTTTAGGGTCGGCGGGACGTTGTGCTGTCAGGTCCATCCGCCGTCGACAATAAATTCCTGGGCCGAGCAGGCGGCGCTGTCATCGGCCGCCAAAAACAGGGCCATGGCGGCGATATGCGCGGGCAGCACGCGCAATGGCAGGCATTGTCCCCGCTCGCGCTCGGCGTCGGCTTCAGGGGTTAGCCAGAGCTTAATTTGGCGCTCTGTCATGACCCAGCCCGGCACCAGCGTGTTGACGCGAACATTGTCGCGCCCCAGATCGCGCGCGAGGCCGCGCGTCAAACCATGAACGGCGGCTTTGGCCGCCGTGTAGGCGGGCATGCCGCCTTGCGCCTTTTTCCAGCTGACCGAGCCGAAATTGATGATGGATCCCTTCTTCTGCGCGCGCATGTCGGCCATAACCGCCTGCACCGCAAAAAACATCGGCCGCAGATTCACGTCCATCCGGTTGTCCCAATAATCGGGTGTGACCGTTTCAAGGGGATGGCGCTCATCATTCGCCGCATTGTTCACGAGAACTTCGATGGGCCCAAGCTCAGCGCGCGCGTCGGAGACCGCCTGGCGCAGCGCGCCGATGTCGCGAATGTCGCACGGGAGGAAGAGCGGCGCATTCCCTGTGGCGGCGATGGAGTCGACCAAGGCGCGTGACTCGTCCAAGGCAATATCGACAAATGCCACCTTCGCGCCCTGCCAGGCAAAAGCTTGCGTGAGGGACGCGCCGATCCCGCTGCCGCCGCCGGTGATGAACACGACCCGGCCCCGCAGGCTCGGATACATCGCAGAACCTTCGTTCATGCGAACCTCCTGCATGTCACGGTTTCTGAAGCGGGATGAACATCATCTTGTTTCCCGCAGAAGCCGGCAGTGACGTAACTTCCGCGCGGCGTGGGATGAACGGACAAGGCATGGGATGGCATTGCGCTTCCTCAACCTGATTTGCAAAATTACTAACATTAAACGATTTTTCATAAGGCGGCATTTCGATGTCCGTCAAATACGAAATTTCGACGGAGTGATATCTAATTTGATATCGAGCTGACAGCGAACGAACGCTGCGGGTTGCTTTTCGTTTGCGCAAGTTCGACAATGGTTCGATAAAGCGTGGCCGCGCCGGGAGAGAGTTTCCTGTCAGCGCGCCGCAACAGCCCGTAGGGCTCCAGCCAGATTTTCCGATCCGTCGTGAGCACGCGAAACCGGCCAATGTCCGACAAGAGTCGGGCGACTCGCCACTCCAGGGCGGTGATATAGGTCGACCGATCAATCATGATCAGTGCCGCCAGTGCCGATGTGGAATTGATGACATTGTGAGTCAATGCCACGCCTGCCGCGGAAAACTCACGTTCGAGCGCCGTCCGCAACGGCGATCCCGGCGGTTGCAGTACCCAGGGCCAGGCGGCGAGATCGGCAAGCGCCAGATTGCTTTTTTTGGTTAAAGGATGATCGTCACTGCAGAGGAAGTGAATTCCCTCGCCCCACAGCTCATGATACAGGAGCGTCGTCGGGTCTTGTCCATGTGGGAAGCGCGCGAGGCTGAAGTCAAGTTTTCCCTCGAGGAGCTTGTGTGCCAGCGCATCGCTAACATCCAGGTCGATCGTTATTTTCAGGTTCGGATAGGTTGTTTTGACGCGCGCGACGGATTCGGCCAGCAGTTCCACCATCGGCGCGGTGACGGTTCCGACGGTCACGAGTCCGGCATGGCCTTGGGAGAGGGCAGAAATTTCCTCGCCGGCTTGCAGCAAGGTACGAAGGGCTATGGTGGCGTAACGGACCAGAACCTCGCCATGGAGGTTGGGTGATAAGCCGCGTGCATGACGGTCGAACAGCGGTTGCGCAAAGATGGCTTCGATTTCGGCGAGCAATTTCGAAGCCGCTGGCTGGGGCATGCCCATGCTCTCCGCCGCACGATGCAAATTCTTATACTCATCAAGCGCGACGATCAGGCGAAGGTGGCGAATTTTGAGCCGCGATTTCAAAAGTCGATCGTTTTGAAACTGACCCATGCTGGAATTTTCCGATCACAAATACGGGCCGCTATGGCGCACGGACCGGCGAAAAACGGCGCGGGGGCGTAGGCGGGCCTTAAGGCCGCAGTGCCCCCTGTGTGTCGACATATAAAGCGTACACCGACGTGCTCGCGGTCATGAAGACGCGGTTGCGCTTGCGGCCGCCGAAGCACAGGTTGGCGCAGCTTTCCGGCAGGTGGATTTTCCCCAAAAGCGCGCCCTCAGGGCTATAGCACCTCACGCCATCTTCGCTGGGATCAGCCCAACCCATGCTGCACCAGACATTTCCGTTCACATCCGTGCGTAAGCCGTCGCTGAAACCTGGCGCGAAATCCTCAGCAAAAATCCGGCCATTGCGCAGCATTCCGTTGTCGACCTCAAAGCAGCGTATATGCGAAGGCCCGCCATGCGTGATTCCGGAATCGACGACATACAGGCGCTTCTCATCCGGCGAAAAAGCCAATCCGTTCGGCCGGACAAAATCGTCTGCGACCACCCGCGCGTCTCCTGTCTTCGGATCCAGCCGATAGACAGAGGCCGGCAATTCAGACCTAGCCTTATGCCCTTCATATTCGCCATCAATCCCGTAGCCTGGATCGGTGAACCAGATGGCGCCATCGGAAGCGACGACAACGTCATTCGGGGCGTTCAAGGGCCGTCCATCGAACCGCTCGATCAAGCTGGTGATGGTCCCGTCCAGCTCGGTACGCACCACCCGGCGCGCATCATGTTCGCAGGTGATCAATCGCCCCTGGAGGTCACGCGTATTGCCGTTGGCGTAATGCGCACCACGGCGGAACTCACTGACATGCCCGTCCTCCTCCAACCATCTCATGATCCGATTGTTGGGAATGTCGCTCCAGAGCAGGTAACCGCCGTCAGGAAAGTAAACCGGCCCTTCCGCCCAACGGAAACCTGTGGCGATCCGTTCTATCCCGGCGTTCCCTTGGCGGGGAAAGCGTTTGTCGAACGATTCGATGCGCCCGTCAGGATAGCGTGTCCCCGGAAGATGGCCCAAAGGCAGGGATAAGTCTCCGTTCACGATCATTATTTTTTCTTTTGTCATTTGTGATCCGTGTTATTTTTGTCGAGACCCGAACACCTTCTTATACTTCTATTTTATCCTTTTATTTTATCAGCACCCATGCCGTTAGGGCGAACGAGACAAAAGCGCGAGCGACGGGAGACGGCGCAGATCCATCGACCTGAAGATACCGCATTTCCTCAAGAGGGCCATTTATATATCATATCGAAACAGATATCAATTCCCCCTAAATTAGCATTTGACAGCCATGTTAACGCTCCGTACTGCATGATCAAGTCGGTGCCCGCTCGTGCAAGAAGTTAGAAGCAAAAAACGAGTGATTTTAACGCGTTGTTGGTCCAGTCTGGGGGCGGGTTTGAGGACGCAGTCGTCATCCATTGACATCGCTGAGGAGAGGTTCACGCGAAATTACCAGCACATTGTACGTGCCGAAGGTGTCAGCCTGTCCTATGGAAACGTCCGGGCGCTCTCCGGTATCGACCTAGCGGTCGGCCGGAATGAGATCGTTGGCCTGATCGGCGACAACGGTGCCGGAAAATCGACCTTGATCAAGCTGTTGACCGGGGTGGTGCGCCCGACCTCAGGAAGGCTGTTCGTCCGCGATAGGGCAGTGGATTGGGCGCGTTATTCGGTCCACGAAGCCCATCGGCTGCGCTTTGAGACCGTGTATCAGGAGAAATCGCTCGGCGACAAACAGCCGCTTTGGAGAAATATCTTTGTCGGGCGACAGATTACCAACCGGTTCGGCTTCATCAAGGTCGCCGAAGAGCGGCGAATCGCCAACGATCTTCTGCTTCGTAAGCTCGGCTTTCGCGGGGTGGGCATCGACGCCGATTCGGCGGTCGTCAAACTTTCCGGCGGTGAGCGGCAGGGCGTGGCGATCGGCCGGGCGATGCATTTCGACGCGGATCTGATCGTTTTGGACGAACCCACCGTGGCGCTGGCGATCGGCGAGGTCCGCAAAGTTCTCGACTTCGTCCGTTCCATCAAGGAATCGGGCCGCGCCTGCATTTATATCGAACATAATCTGGCGCATGTGCACGAACTGGCCGACCGGCTGGTGGTGTTGGATCGCGGCCATCTCGTGGCCGACATCAAGGCGGGCGAGATCAGCTTGAACGACCTCACCAAATTTCTGCTTGACCTGCAGCATCGCCCCCCGGCCACGGCGGCGGTGGGATGATGGAGAGCGTTGTCCAGCCCCGCCAGGTGGCGAAGCCGTCGCGCTCTTGGCACAAGGCGGCGCACATCGAAGGCTTGCCCATCATCGTGGTGTTGCTGCTGCTGGTCGGTCTGTTCATGGCGGCAGCCCCCGGCGTGTTCTTGCGCTGGCCGATTTATCTGTCCTTCCTGACCACCGTGCCGCCGATGCTCGTGCTGGCCGTGGGGCTGACGATGGTGGTCGCGGCGGGGGAAATTGACCTGTCCTTTCCGTCTGTCCTGGCCTTCTCCGGCTTTCTTTTTGCCTGGGCCGTGGGGGCGACCGGCAATGCGTGGCTTGGCCTTCTGCTCGCTCTGGCGGGCGGGGCCTTTGTCGGGTTCACCAATGGCGTGCTGATCGCCGTGGTTGGCGTTCCGTCGATCATCACGACCATCGGCACGCAGTTTTTTTGGGCCGGCGTGGCCTCGATTCTTTCGGGGGGCATGTCGGACGCCTTGCAGCAGCTGGCGAGCGGATCGCTCTATGCGGTGTTTGCCGCCCCTTTGTTCGGCGTGATTCCGATGCAGGCGGTGTGGGCGGTCGGGCTCACAATCTTGATGTGGTTCATCTTGAATCGCCATCGGTTCGGCGAACATGTTTTGTTCATCGGCGATAACCGCAATGTGGCGAAGGTGGTTGGCATCAACATCACCCGCGAGACCGTGAAATTATTCACGCTCATGGGGCTGTTAGGCGGCTTCGCCTCGGTGTTGTTGACCCTGGAAAACCTGAACTATTTCTCCACGCAGGGCCAGGGCTACCTGCTGCCGGCTTTGGCCGGGGTCTTCATCGGCGGCACGTCGGTCTTCGGCGGCACGGCCACCATGGTCGGCACATTTTTCGGCACGTTCATTATCGGCATGTTGGAAGCTGGGATCGTGGCGACCGGCATTGCCGGCTTTTGGGTTCAGGCGATCGAGGGCGTGGTCTTTGTTGTCGCGGTCATTTTGCATCTGGTGGTCGAGTCTCCGGCCAAGTTGCGGGCTTTCGCCGGCATGACGGGGCGTTGGCATCGTACCGCACCGCCCAAGCCGGAGATCGATGGATCACGTTCATAGCATGTCTCGTCACAGACGAATCACGGGGAAAAACACGATGCGCGCAAGGCTATCAGGGCTGTTGGGAGTTTTGGGGGGCGTGGTGGTGGCGTCGAGCGCTTCGGCCATCCAAGCCACCACATCGGGCCCCCTCGGGGCCGGCATGACCATGTACATGCAGATGGGCGGCAATCCCGGCGATGGCGCAACTTTGGGGCGGGAACTGGGGGCGGCGGATGCCGCGCATGCGTTCGGCATCAAGGTGGTCGAGCAATTCGCCGCCTGGAGTCCGGAGACGATGCTGACACAGTTCCGCCAAGCCGTGGCGGCGCATCCCACCTGCATCGCGATTATGGGGCATCCGGGTGACGCCGCATTCGACCCGCTCATCAAGCAAGCGGAGCATGACGGCATCATCGTCACCGTCGGCAACACACCTTTGCCTGTTGCCGCGAAGAGCTATGTCGGTGACGGTTTTGGCTATGCCGGGGTCAATCTCTATGTCGGGGGCGAAATCACCGCGCAGGCCTTGCTGAATGCCGGGTTGAAGCCCGGCGACGAGGCGCTGGAATACGGCATCTTCAACGAGACGGAACGCAGCCAATCCGATCGCGGCTTGCGCGATACTTTGCAGAAAGCCGGCGTGAAAGTCACCACGCTCGACATTTCGCCACAGGTCGATGCCGATCCGTCCCTGGCCGTGCCGATCCTTGTGGCCTACATTGAGGCGCATCCCAAGCTGCGGGCCATCGGCACGCAACATGGTACCGTGACCTCCTTCATCCCGCAGGCCTTGAAAATGGCCGGCAAAAAGCCCGGGCAGATTCTCGTGGGGGGGATCGATCTGGCGCCAGCGACCATTGCCGGATTGCAGAGCCAATATATTACCGCGACGCTCGATCAGCAGTTATATTTGCAGGGTTTCTTGCCGGTCACCCAATGCGTTCTCTCGGCGGCCTATCACTTTGCGAGCCTGAGCATCAATACGGGCGCCGGGGTGGAAACGCCGGCAACCATCGACGGGCTTATCCCGCTGATCAAGCGCGGGATTCGTTGAGCGGGACGCGCTCCGTGGCGGAGACGAGACGTGCGGATGATGAGGCGCGCCTGCTGGTGTCAACGCCCTTCGGCCACACGGAAGCCGGCGCACCGGTGCAGCTTCACACGCTGAGAAACCGCCGGGGCGTGACCGTCAAATTCCTCAACTATGGCGGCATCGTCACGGAGATCCTTGCCCCCGACCGCGCCGGACGCGAGGCCAACATTGTGCTCGGCTATGGCAGCGTCGCTGAATATGAGGCCGCGCCCGCCGGGCGCTATGTCGGGGCGCTGATCGGACGCTACGCCAACCGGATCGCCGGCGGACGGTTTCGTCTTGACGGGCAGGATTATTCTCTCACGGCGAATGAGGGGCTTAACACGCTGCATGGCGGGACGAGCGGGTTCGATCGTCGGCTTTGGACCGTGACATTGGCGCTGGAGGCCGACGATGCGCCCACCGCCATGCTGCGCTATGCCAGCCCGGATGGCGAGGAGGGGTATCCGGGGAACCTCGATGTGACCGTGACATACACGGTCAACGATGCGAACGAATTCATCATCCGCTACCGGGCCCAAACCGACAAGGTGACGGTGATCAACCTCACCCATCATGGTTACTTCAATCTGTCGGGCGTTGCTGCCGGCGGCGCCATTCACAACCACCTTTTGATGGTGAATGCAGCTTCCTATATCCCGGTCGATGACCATCTGATCCCGCTGGCGCAACCGGCCGGTGTTGCGGGAACGCCGTTTGATTTTCAAACCATGGCGGCCATCGGCGCGCGTTTGTCTGCCGACCATCCGCAGATCCGCCTGGTCAATGGCTTTGATCATAACTGGGTGTTGACGAAGAGCGGAAACAGACATGAGCCGGAACTCGCCGCCCGCGTCCATGATCCTGCAAGTGGGCGCATCCTTGAATGCTTGACCAGCGAACCTGGGCTGCAGATCTACACGCGCAATGTTGTTCATGGGGACGAGTGCCCGCACGGCGCCTTCACGCTCGAGACGCAACATTACCCTGACAGCCCCCATCACCCGGATTTTCCGAACGTGGTGCTGCGGCCGGATGAGACATTCGAGAGCACGACGATTTTTCGCTTCTTGACAGATGAGAGCTTTCATAAGGAACGCATTTGATGGCGCTTCTCGAATTGCATGGGATCGGGAAGTCGTACGGCGCAGTGCAGGCGTTGAGCAATGTCAGCTTTTCCATCGCGCCGGGCGAAATCGTCGGCCTGATGGGCGACAATGGTGCGGGCAAATCGACGCTCGTGAAAATCGTCGCCGGCGTGTTCCCGCCGAGCGAGGGAACCATGTCTTTCGATGGTCGTGACGTGCGCTTTCAGGCACCCGTCCAGGCGCGCAGCGCGGGGATCGAGGTTGTCCACCAGGATCTCGCGCTGGCCGATAATCTCAGCGCGGCGGCCAACATTTTTCTCGGGCGAGAATTGCACCGCCGCTTCGGCTTGATCCGGTTGCTCGACCATGCGGCCATGGAGCAGCGTGCGGCGCAGCTGTTCGGGGAACTGAAGAGCGAAACACGGGCGGCTGATCTGGTCCGCCGCATGTCCGGCGGGCAGCGGCAGGCGGTGGCGATCGCACGTACGCGCCTGGCGAATGCCAAGCTGATCATGATGGACGAGCCGACGGCCGCGATCAGCGTGCGGCAGATTGCGGAAGTTCTGGCCTTGATCGGCCGTTTGCGCGAGGCAGGCATTGCCGTGCTGCTCATCAGCCACCGTATGCCCGATGTGTTCGAAGTCTGCGATCGTGTGGTCGTCATGCGCCGCGGCAGGGTTGTCGCCAACAAAAGCATTGCGCAGTCCTCGCCGCAGGAAGTCACCGGATTGATCACTGGCGCGGTGGAGGCCGCATGATGCCTGTCCCGCCCTTCATCGTGCGGCAATGCTTGGCGCGCACACGCTTGGAGCGCATATGAGTGATTTTACCAATGTTCGCCCTGTGTCGTGGCACGCGCGCGGGGGGCTGACATCGCAGACCGCCTATGTCGCGCTGGCGCTGGTGCTGCTCAGCCTGGTGATGTCCGCCGTCTCGCCGGCGTTTCTAACAATCGGAAACCTCAGCAACGTCCTGACGAACTTCTCCTATCTTGGCATTGCGGCATTAGGCTCGACGGTTGTGATCATTACCGGAGGCATCGACCTCTCCGTCGGCTCGTCCATGGCGTTTTCGGCGATCATTACAGCCTTGCTGTTCCGGAGCTTGGGGAACACCGCCCTCGTCGATATACCGGGCGCGGTCATGACATTGTCGGTGTTCGGGGGGTTGGCCGCAGGCGGGCTGATCGGTCTGGTCAACGGGCTGTTCATCGCGAGGGTGGGTTTGGCGCCGTTCGTCACCACGCTGGGTATGCTCAGTGTTGTTCGAGGCCTGTGTTACGCGCTGACCAGCGGCCAAGGCGTCAATATCAACGGCGCCGACAGCAACCTCTTCTTTCGCCTGTCCGATGGCGTGCTGTTCGGCGTGCCGGTGCCGTTGGTGTATCTGGTCGGCTTGGCCCTGTTGATGGGGCTGCTGCTGCACCACACCGCCCAAGGCCGCTATGTTTTTGCCATCGGCGGCAATGAGCGGGCGGCCGCCCTCACCGGTGTGCCGGTCACCCGGATCAAAATCGGCGTGTATGTCATTTCGGGATTATCGGCGGCAGTGGCGGGCATTCTGCTTGGCGGCTGGCTCGGGTCGGTGCCTGCCAATCTCGCCGACGGCTATGAGTTGCACATCATCGCCGCCTCGGTGATTGGCGGGGCCAATCTTGCCGGCGGCGCTGGCGGTCCGCTGGGGGCCATTGTCGGCTCCGCGCTGATCGAGGTGATCCGCAACGGCCTCGTTCTGGCGCGGGTGAACACTTACTGGCAGGACAGTTTTGTCGGCACGATTATCATCGCGGCGGTCTGCGTCGATCGTTTGCGCAGCCGCCTCGGCCGATAGCCGCTCGGTTTTTTGCTAGAAACTACAGAACAAACAACAAAGTATCAAACGGAGGACACGGTAATGAAGGCATGGCTTCTCACCACGAGTGCAGCCGCACTGGTCGCAACCTCTTTGCTCGCGCCAGGGCCAGCCAAGGCAGACAAAGTCTATGACTTCGCAATCGTACCGAAATCCTTGAACAACCCGTATTTCGATCTGGCGCGTGACGGCTGTATGGCCGAAGCCAAGAAACTCGGCGATGTGAAGTGCACGTATACCGGGCCTGTGACCCAGGATGCGGCGGCCGAGGTGCAGACCGTGGAGGATCTCATCACGCGTCGCGTCGACGGCATCGCGATTTCGGTTGCCGATGAGGGGTCCATCCAGCGCGTGATCGCCCGTGCCCGTCAGGCCGGCATACCGGTGATCACCTTCGATGCTGATGCGCCGAATTCCCAGCGTCAGGCCTATGTCGGCACGGATAATTACACGCTTGGCAAAACCCTCGGCGAACAGCTCATCAAGGCTCATCCCACCCCCGGCTCTTACGCGATCATCTCAGGCGGCCCGGCGGCCCAGAATCTGGCGCAACGGGTGGATGGCGCGCGTGAGGTCCTCAAAGCCGCAGGCTGGACGGAAGTCGGCGGCTCGCCAACCTTTTGCAATGATGACAGCGCGCTCGGCATGCAACAGCTGAACGATCTTGCCACGGGCAATCCGAATCTTGCGGCGGTGGTCATGGTCGGCGGCTGGCCCTTGTTCACCGAGAACGCCTACAGCTCCTTCTATAAGGCCCATAAGGCGGCGATCGACAGCGGCAAGCTCACCATCGTCTCCGCCGATACGCTCCCGGCCGAACTGAGCGAGCTGAGCAAAGGCGAGGTGGCGGCGCTCGTGGGGCAGCAACCCTACGCGATGGGCGCGAAGGCGATGGAGATTCTGCAGGCCCTTTCTCAGGGCAAGACGGAGAAACCCATCCAGTATGTTGGGCTTGATGTCGTCACCAAGGACAATGTCGCGCAGTTCATGACGAACTGACCGTCAGTGAAGGCCCGGTGTCCAGCCCCGTCAACCAAGGCATTTATGGAAGTGGAAGAAACGATGGTCTCAACAATCAAGCGGCGCGGCCTTTTGCAAGCGGCGGGACTCGTCGCAACCGCCTCCGGTGCGGGGCTGGCATTTCCCGGGCTTCGCATGGCCCGCGCGGCCGAAGCGCGCAAATTCAAGATCGCGCTTTCCAATTCATATATCGGCAATAAATGGCGGCTCGAGATGGAGAATGTCTATAAGGCCGCGCTCCAGATGGAACCTTATGCAAGCCAGGTTGACGGGTCCTGGTACAACGCCGGTAACAACGTCACGGCGCAGTCGCAACAGATCTCCAATCTCATCGCCTCCGAGGTTGACGCCATCCTGATCGATGCGGCTTCGCCCGTCGGGCTGAACGGCATCCTGCGGCAGGCGACGGCGCGCGGGATCGTCGTCGTGTCGTTCGATAGCGTGGTGACTGAACCTTCGGTGCTGAAAGTGAACATCAGCCAATACGAACTTGGCAAAACACTGGCGTCCTGGCTGGCCAAAAAAATGAACGGCCAGGGGAATGTCATCATGGTGACCGGTGTCGCCGGCACGCAGGTTGATGAGGATCGTAACAAGGGGGCGGACGATGTGTGGCGGACCTATCCCGGCATCAAAGTCGTCAATCGCTACACCGGCATGTGGGATTCTTCGACCGCCGAACGTAACACCGCCGCCGTGCTGCCATCTTTGCCCAAGATCGACGGCATCTGGTGCCAGGGCGGCACGGACGGCGTGTTGAAGGCGTTCATCGCCGCCAACCGGCCTTTGCCGCCGACGGCGGGTGAATGCGAAAACGGCTTCCGCAAGTTCATGATCGGCTATATGGGCCACAAGGTGGACGGGATTTCCATCGGCTCGCCGCCCCTGCTGTCCGTGGTGGCGCTCGAAGTGGCCCGGCGCGTGTTGAACAAATCCTATCCGAAGCAGAACGTTGACCTGCCATTGACGATCGTGACCAGCGATACGGTCAAAGTGGGTGAGACCGTCTTTCCGGACCTGCCCGATAGTTTTTTTGACGATTTTACCGGGAGCGGGCCGAACGCGATTGTCAGGCTGCCCGTTGAGGCCGCGCTGAAAGGCACCGCCAAAGGTTCGCTCGTCGTCAATCTCCCGGTGGCCAGATCCTGAGTCGGCCCTTGGCGGCGACGGCTGGTCTTGTTCCGGCGGTCGAAGGGATCGGCTTGAGCCGCTCCTATGGCGGCGTGCGCGCCCTGAACAACGCCATGTTCAGCGCGCTGCCCGGCGAGGTGCATGCTCTGGTGGGCGAGAACGGGGCCGGGAAGAGCACGTTGATCAAAATTCTCGGCGGACGGGTGCGCGCCGACACAGGTACGGTTCGCATCATGGGAGAACAAATGTCGTTCTCCAGCCCGCATGAGGCCCATCGGGCCGGGGCCCGGACGGTGTTCCAGGAACTAACCTTGCTGCCATGGATGACAGTTGCCGAGAACTTGCTGCTCGGGCGGCCGGTGCGCAACAGGCTCGCCTTGATCGATCGTGCCGGCACGGAACGCGCCGCGGATCAGATGCTGGGTACGCTTGGGGTCACGCATATCGACCCCCGTGCCTTGGTCGAAGAGATCTCGCTCGCCGAACGCCAGGTCGTCGAGATTGTCAGAGCCATCACGCAAGACGCAAAAATCCTGTTTCTCGATGAGCCGACATCGTCGTTGGTCGAACGTGAGGTGGAATGGCTGTTCGGGCAGATCCGCCGGCTCCGCGCCGCCGGCACCAGCATCATCTTCACCTCTCATCGCTGGCATGAAATCCGGAATATTGCTGACCGTATCACGGTATTTCGTGCCGGAAAGGAGGTAGGAACCTATACCGAGCTGGACGAGGACCATGCCGTGACGCTGATGACGGATCGTCGTGTCGATGCGCTGTATCCGGCGCGCAGCGTGCTGCAGGCCCCCACGCCGGCGCTTGAGGTCAGGCGGCTGACTGGCGCCGGCGTGGCCGGGGCGTCCCTCACGCTGCATAAAGGCGAGGTGCTCGGCATGGGCGGTCTTGCCGGCCATGGCCATCGCGAACTGTTTTTCATGCTGTTCGGCGCGGCCCGTGCCACGGGCGGCGCCGTCACGCTCGATGGGAGGCCGGTGCGTCTGAGCAACCCGCGTGCCGCGATCCGCGCCGGCATTGCCCTGGTCCCTGAGGATCGCAAATCCGAAGGCCTGCTTCTTTCCATCGGTGTCCGTGAGAACCTGACCTTATCGATTCTACGCCGCGTGTCGCGCTGGGGTGTGATTGCCAAGAGGCAGGAACAGGTTTTGTGCCGGCACATGAGCGACCGGCTGAAAATCCGTGCGGCCGGGCTCGGCGCCCGTGTGGGCGCGCTTTCCGGTGGTAACCAGCAGAAAGTCCTGCTGGGCCGTTGGCTTTTGGCCGACTGCCGGATTCTGCTGCTCTATGACGTGACGCGCGGCGTGGATGTCGCGACCAAGCACGAGATTTATGATCTGATCATGCGGCTTGCCGGGCAGGGCAAAGCGATTCTGTTTTATTCCTCCGAAGCAGAGGAGTTGGCCCATTTGGCCCATCGCGTGCTGGTGATGCGCGAGGGGCGGATTGCCGCAGAGCTGAGCGGCGAGGCGCTGACGGCGGAGCGGATCGTCGCGGCAGCGGTGCGAGATCACCATGCCGTCTGAAGCGCTCGCCGGTTCCCTCGCGCCCGCAGTGAAAGCGCGGCGCCGCCCGCTGGCGCATCTTCTGATGCAGAATGCGCCGGTGCTGCTGTCGCTGCTGATGCTGGCCGTCAGCCTGTTCTTGTATGTGGCGATCTTCCTCGCCACGCAGCATCACCTGCCGGGCGGCTTTGAAATTACCACCACGGTGAACAACACGATGCCGCTCGCCGCCGCGGCGGCCGGTCAAAGCCTCGTGGTCCTGACGAGAGGGATCGATCTGTCGGTCGGCGGCATCATCGACATGAGCAACGCGATCGCCGCTGTCACGCTGCAGGACAGCGCCGGGAGCATGATCCTCGCCACCATGATGATCCTGCTGATCGGCGCCGCGGCGGGATTGGTGAATGGCCTTCTGGTCGCGGTTGGGCGCTTGCAGCCCATCCTGGTGACGTTGGCGACACTTTCGATCTACCAGGGCATCGCCATTCGCATCCTGCCGCAGCCGGGGGGCAGCATTCCCCAAAGCTACACGGCCATTCTGGCAAATACCAATGGCCCTTGGTCTCTCGTTTATGTGGTGCTGCTGTGCGCCTTATGGTGGGCCTTCCGCCGCAGCGGGCTCGGTGTGGCCATCCTCGCCATCGGCAATGACCCTGTGGCCGCCAGCAGCAACGGGATCAACGTGCTGCGTGCGCGCATCATGGCCTATGTTCTGGCCGGCATCCTTGCCGCGGCCGGAGGGTTGTTTCTCGCCGCATCGGCCACGGGCGGCGACGCCACCACCGGAGACAGTTTCACGCTGCGCTCGATTGTGGCCATCGTGCTGGGCGGGGTCAGCCTGTTCGGCGGTCGCGGCAGCGCGATCGGCGGCGTCATCGGCGCCTTCATCATCACCATGATCGTCAATCTTCTTTTCTTCGCGCATGTGAACCAGCTTTATGAGAGCTTTTTCGAGGGGGTGTTTCTGCTGATTGCGGTCGTCGCCGCGTCCGGCATCGGTTACTTGGCGCGGAGGCGCGCATGAGCGGCATGGTGTGGCCATGGTTCACGGTGGGGCGGCGCCGCGTCCTTTATGCGTGCGGCGCCGCCATCCTGCTGTTTGCGATCGGCAATCTGCTCCGTCCGGGCTTTGCAGGCCTCAGCAGTATTGAGGCGGTTCTGGTGGTGGCGAGTTTCGTCGGGCTGGTGGCCGCCGGCCAGACCTTCGTGATCCTGATCGGCGGCATCGATCTTTCCGTGCCATGGATCCTGAACGCCGCAGCGATTCTCCTGGTGACGAGTTCTCTGGGTGAGAATGTCCGCGCGCCCTACGCAGTTCTGCTCACGCTTGGCATGGGCACGCTGGCCGGCATGGTCAACGGGCTGGGCATTGCCCTGCTGGGCGTCCCCGCCGTCGTCATGACCCTGGCGATGAACGGCATCGTGCAGGGATTAACCCTCGGCTTGAGCGGCGGCCTGACATGCGGTGCCTGTGCGTCCTACGCGCCGCCTTTGATCCAGCAGGCCGTGCATGACCGTCTGCTCGGCATTCCCATGGAATTGTATCTGTGGCTGGCAGTGATCCTGCTCGTTTCCTTTGTTCTCTCTTTCACGGTTTTCGGCCGCACGACTTATGCCGTCGGCACGAATCCGCGCGCCAGCTACCTTGCCGGGCTGAATGTCAGCGCCGTCACCGTGACCCTCTATGCGCTGAGCGGATTGTGCTCCGCGCTGGCGGGCATCATGCTGGTCGGCTTTGGCGGGCAGGCGTCGCTCGGCATGGGCGATCCTTATTTGTTCCAATCCATCGCCGCCGTGGTCATTGGTGGCGTCTATATTCTCGGCGGCCGCGGCCATTATATCGGCGCCGCCGCGGGCGCCGTGACACTGGTGACGCTGGTCAGCGTGCTGCTGACGATGAATATGCCGGAATATGGCAGAAGCATCACCTATGGGGTGATCATCCTGCTCTTATTGCTGCTTTACGGGCGTGAAGAGGCCGGCAGCTAGAAGGCAAGGGGAAGGCTTCTTTTTGTGAACAAAAAGAAGCAAAAAAACTTTATTATTCTGGGCCGTGGGCGTTGCCGGTGACACAGACTCAGGCCCAGCATAAAAAAGTTTTTGCGCCGCTTTTTTTAAAAAGCGGCCACTTTCTCCTTTGGGCCGGTGGCAGTGAAACCGCCACAGCCCAAAGGACCAAAAAGGCCGTTGTTACTTGGCGGTCTGGCTGGCCAGCGGCAGCCGGCGGCTGGCAGTCGCGGCGCTGACGACCGTCAGCACAACGATGTTCACGAGCAAGGCGACCACACCCACATTGAGGTCCTTCACCACCTCCGGCAAGCTGGGCAGCAGCTTGCCGATGGTCTCGTGCGCCACGGTGAAATACACCACGGTGGCAACACCGGCGAGGATGCCGGCGAATGCCCCTTCCTTGGTCACCGGGTTGCGTTCCCGCAGGCTGAGGACCACCGCCGGGAACAGCTGCGTGACGAAATTATAGCCCATCAACAGCAAGGCAACGATGGTGCTGCTCCCGGAAATCGCGAAATAGCAACCGATGGCGGCCATCACCGGCACGAGCAGTTTCGCCAGCCGCACCGTGCTCTCGTCGCTTTGGCGAGGGCGCAGGGCGGCGACGAAATTGCGCGAAAACAAGGTCGCCGCGCACATGATGATCAGCGAGCCCGGCACCAGGGCGGTGAAGACGCCCGCGGCACCGATGATGCCGACCATCCAGCCGGGGAAGGTGGCGACAGAAATTTTCAGCAGGGCCATGTTCGTGGCGCCGCCTTTCAGCCCCGGCACCACCATCAGCGCGGTGAAGCCGACGAAGTAAACCAACAGCATGAGCAGCTGATAGAGCGGCAGCACGGCGGCGTTCTTGCGGAACACCTTGGCTTCGCTCGCGGTGAACACGGCGCCGAAGGTTTGCGGCCACATCAACAAGCCAAGAGAGGTAAGCAAGGTGGTGGAGACGAACCAGGACACGTCCTGCCCATGCGCCGGCAGCGCCAGGAATCCGGGCTTCGCGGCATTCACGGCCGCGAACATCTTGCCGATGCTGCCGTAATAATGGATCGGCAGATAGAAGCCGAGGAAGGCAACAACGCTGATGATCATGATGTCTTTGACGATCGCGGTCCACGCCGAACCGCGGATGCCGGAAATGATCACATAAAGCGTGACCACGACGGCCCCGATAATGATGGCGGCGGCCTTCGACACCGCGCCGTAGCTCGCCGCCTCCACAATGATGCCAAGACCGGTGAGCTGCAGCACGAGATAGGGCACCAGGGCGACAATCCCAACGAGCGCCACCAGCACACCGAGCGCCGGACTGTCATATTTACGCGCGAAAAAATCCGGCTGCGTGACCAGGCTATGGTTGCGCGCATAACGCCAGATTTTCGGCAGCATGAAATAGGAGAAGACGTAAGAGAGTGTGGAATAGCCGATAATGTAGAAGGCCGGTCCGCCGACCCCGTACGCAAAACCGGATGCACCGAGGAAGGTGAAGGTGGAGTAGATTTCGCCACCGAGCAGAAGAAATACCAGCAGCGCGCCGAAATGGCGGCCGCCGACGGTCCATTCCTCCAGGCTCATCTTGTGATGCGAGCGCGCGAAGATGCCCAAGACCAGCGCAAAAACAGTGCTGGCGGCAATGATAATCAGGGCCGCGTTCATTAGTTTGCCTCCTCGTCAGCGCGGCGCGCCGGATCAACCCAATAAATAACCGTCATGACCAGCGAGGTCAGGAAGACCCAAGCCACCATCCAGGCCAGGATGAACGGCATGCCGAGAATGAAAGGTGTCGCGCTGTTATGGATGATGGGACCGGCACACATGCCGATAAAAGGAATGACGGCAAGCCAGCCGATATGCTTCATAATACCTCTCACGCACTGCTGCCGGTGCCGCGCAGAGGCGACACCGGCACAAAATTTCCGGGACCATGGCCATTCCGTGGCGCAGATACAAGATGCCCCAACCGCGCTATTTGCGCCTTTTGCGCTTGATTTGCTCGAAAAGTAGGCATGCAGCGTGCCGAAAAGGCATGCTGTGACCGTCTGTCAAGCAAGGTCTTTATGGCCGGTGTTGCGAACAGGGCGGTGAAGAAAGTGGCCGCTTTTTGAAAAAAGCGGCGCAAAAACTTTTATGATGCTGGGCTATGGGGCTGGGTCAGCGACAACGCCCATGGCCCAGCATAACAAAGTTTTTTTGCTTCTTTTTGTTCACAAAAAGAAGCCTTCCCTTGCCTTGGCAGCTTTACCGCAGCGAGCGAACGATGCGGTCGAGGAAGCTGTCGCCGGCCGCGAGTTCGTCGCGGGTGATGAACTCGTCGGGCTTATGCGCGCGGTCGATTGAGCCTGGGCCGCAGACCACTGTCGGCACGCCGAGCATGTCGTTGAACAAGCCGCCTTCGGTGCCGAAGTTCAGCTTCACGGCGGCGCCGGCTCCGGATTGGCGGACCAGTTGCGCGATCGGCGCGTCCTCTTCCGTCTGCAGGCCGGGATAGGCATTCTGCACGCTGATCTCGATGGCGGCGGCGCGGCCGCCGCCGCGCGCGGATGCCGCAAGCTCCTGGCCGCGCGCCGTCAGCCGCGCGAGCAGGTCATCGGGTGAATCGCCCGGCAGAAAACGGATTTCGAAACCGACGCTGCAGCTCTCCGGCACGATGTTGAGCGCCGTGCCACCCGCGATCGTGCCGACATGGACGGTGCTGTACGGCACCGCATAGGCGGCGTCATGGGCGCCGTTGCGGACCAGCCAGTTCTGCAAAACCTCGGTTTCACGAATCATGCCGGCGGCGAGATTGATGGCGTTGCAGCCGAGCGTGGGGTTGGCGGAATGCGCGGCTTGGCCTTGGGCGCTGATACGCCCGGCAATCTTTCCCTTATGGCCGGTCGCGATCCTCAGCTCTGTGGGCTCGCCGACGATGCAGCCGGCGGCGCGGAAGCCCTCGGCGGCGAGGTGCCGGAGCATGCTGCGCACGCCGACGCAGCCGATTTCCTCGTCATGAGAAATGGCAATGTGCAAGGGGCGGGCGAGATCAACGCCACGAACGCTGTCTGCCGCAGTCAACATGCAGGCGATGAATCCCTTCATGTCGGAGGCCCCGCGCGCATAGAGCCGGCCCTCCCGCTCGGTCAGCACGAAAGGATCGCTGGTCCATTCCTGGCCATCGGTGGGCACGACATCGCTATGAGCGGAGAGCACGATGCCGCCGTCGCCGTCAGGGCCGAAGCTCGCGATCAGGTTGGATTTTCCGGCAAGCTCGCCGGGCAGCACGCGCACCCGGCCTCCTGCCGCAGCCAGGCGCTCCGCCGCGTAGCGGATCAGCGCCTCGTTGGAATCCCGGCTGACCGTGGGGAAGGCCACCAGCTGGCTTAAGGTTTCGACGGTTGTTTGTGTAACCATGCGGCTCATTACCATCTGCGGAAGTGATTGCAACGCGGCGCGCTCCGGCGCGCCACGCCTGACTATGCGCCTTTCCCGTGCCGGGCGATGCTGACGACGGCCGCGACGAAGGCGAAGGCGGCACCGGCCAGGAGCGAAACCCTCGCACCTTCGGGCGCGGCGATGTGGGCGAGGATGAGCGCGACCAAGGCGGCGCCAAGGGCCTGGCCGAGGAGGCGGGCGGTGCCGAGCATGCCGCTGGCGGCACCCGAGCGGATGCGCGGGGCGGAGGTCACGATCGTGCGGTTGTTGGGCGCTTGAAACGTGCCGAAGCCGGCGCCGCACAGGGCCATGCGCCAGACAATGTTGGCCAGGCTGGCATGGGCGGGGAGGAAGGCCAGGAAGAGCAGCCCGGCGACCAGCAGCAGCAGGCCGACGAAGCCGAGGATGGCCGAGGAGAAACGGTCGGAAAGGCGGCCGGCGATGGGGGCGCAGACGGCGACCGCGAGCGGCCACGGGACCATGAGGAAACCGACCGTGGTGGGGCTGAACTTCAGGCCCGTCTGCAGCATGAAGGGCAGAGAGACGAAAGCCAACATCTGGGCGCAGAAGGAGCAGACCGAGGTGCCCATTGAGAGGGCAAAGACGGGGATTTTCAGCAGGTCGATCGGGAGCAGCGGGGCCGGGCGATCGAGCTGGCGGCGGATGGCCCACAGAGCGGCGGCGAGCCCGATGGCCAGTTCCGCCACCGTCCGGGGCCAGGAGGCGCCGCGCGAAAGGGAGTCGATGCAGCCGAGCAGCAAGGTGAACATCACCGCGGAAAGCAGCGCGGAGATGATGTCGAATCTCTGCGGGGCGCGGCGGCTGTCGGGCAGGGTTTTCACGCCGAGCAGGTAGGCGACGATCCCGAGTGGGACATTGACGGCAAATAGCCAGTGCCAGGAGGCGATGGCGAGCACGACACCGGCGAAGCTGGGGCCGAGGGAGGAGGCAACGCCGACAGCAAGCGTGTTGAGGCCGAGCGCCTGGCCGAGCTTGGCGGAGGGGAAGATATAGCGGATCAGGGCTGTGTTTACGCTCATGATGCCGGCGGCGCCGATGCCTTGCAGGATGCGGGCAGCGGTGAGCAGGTCGAGCGACCAGGCGCAGGCGCAGCAGAGCGAGGCGAGGGTGAACACGGCGACGCCGGTGCTGTACACGCGGCGGTAGCCGTAAATATCGCCGAGAGCCGCGAGCGGCAGCAGCAGAATGACGATGACAAGCTGATAAACGCTGACGATGGTGATCGACTGCGAGGGGGTCGCATGGAAATCACGCGCGATGGTCGGCAGCGCCACATTGGCGACCGACGCGTCCATGACCGCCAGGATGAGCGTGATGATGATCGCGCCATAAGCCCAATAGCGGCGGGGGATGGCCATCCCGTCCCGCTCGATTGCCTGCTCCGTCAAATCCACACCCATCCTCTGTTGCTCTGCATGGTGTCATAGAGCCGGATGATTTTAGAGCGAATCGCGTAGCGATCCGCTCTAAAATCTGAATCCGCCTCTAGATAAATAAGTTAGAGGGCGATTCAGACTTAAAGTCGAACCATGAAATGGTTCGGCTTAAAGTCATCGCGCTCTAACGGCAAATCCGGGGAAACGAAGAGCGGCGCTGCTCATCGCGCGGAGCAGAGTTGCGCCTGCTTTTTGTTCGTTTGCTGCGTCTGTATTATGCGGACAGCTAATTTCGCGCGCAAAGCTGATGCCGAATCTTCATTTCGCCTGAGAAAACCTCTTTTTAAACCTCACTTCATGTGCCTTTTTAACAGATCTCTCAAATCTTTGATGGCGGAAGGTTCGATGGCTAACGGAACGAAACTCAAGCGAGACGCGGGTCTGGTTGGTCTGTTATTTGCCAGTCTCGGCGGCATTATCGGTTCGGGCTGGCTGCTCGGCCCCCTGCATGCCGCGCACATCGCCGGACCTGCCGCGATCATCTCCTGGATGATTGGCGGCGTGGCGGTTCTGTTGCTGTCCTTCGTTTATGCCGAACTCGCCACCACTTTTCCGCGCGCCGGCGCGGTGATTGCGTTCCCCAAGCTTTCGCATGGCAATCTGATGGCGACCGTGCTGAGCTTCGTGGTCTTCCTCGGCTATTCGTCGGTCGCACCGGCGGAAGCTTCGGCGGTCATCACTTACGGCAGCAATTATATTGTCGGACTCGTCACCAAGTCCGGCGCGCTCACCACCGAGGGCTTCGTCGCCGCGGCGGCACTGCTGGCGGGCTTCGCGGTGATCAACATGCTGGCCGTGCGGATGGTTCTCACCATTAACAGCGCGCTCACCTGGTGAAAGCTGGCGCTTCCGGTCTTGACCATTCTGGTGTTCCTGTGTGCCGGCTTTCACAGCGCGAACTTCACGTCGCACGGTTTTGCGCCGGGCGGCGCCTCGGGTGTGTTCTCGGCGGTGGCCACCTCCGGGATCGTGTTCTCCTATCTCGGCTTCCGCCAGGCGGTGGAACTGGCCGGTGAATCCAGCAACCCGAAGCGCACGCTGCCGATCGCGATCATCGGCTCGGTGACAATCGGGCTGGTCATTTATGTTGGCCTGCAAGTCGCCTTCATCGGCGCGCTGCGTCCCTCGGACATCGCCAATGGCTGGGCCAACGTGACGTTCAAGGGGGCGTTCGGCCCGTTCGCCGGGCTCGCTTCGCTTATCGGCATGGGCTGGCTCGCGGTGCTGCTCTATATCGACGCGTTTGTGTCACCCTCCGGCACCGGCATCATTTATTTCGCCACGACCGCGCGCGTGCTTTACGCCACGGGCCGGGAAGGGCTGATCGGCGGCAATATTTTCGCGAAGCTCTCGGTCGGGGGTGTGCCGGTTGTCGGCGTGATCGCAACCTTCCTGGTCGGCTTGCTGTTCCTGATGCCGTTCCCTTCCTGGCAGGGCATCGTCACCTTCATTTCCTCTGCGACCGTTCTGTCCTACGGCACCGGCCCGGTCGTGCTCATGACGCTCCGCAAGACCATGCCGGTTGATCAGTACAGACGCCCCTATCAGCTCTCCCGCGGCATGCTGATTGCGTCGCTTGCCTTCATCATCTCGAATTTCATCATCTTCTGGAGCGGCGCCTCGACCGTTACCTTCCTGTTCAAGCTGATCCTTGCCTTCACCATACTCTACATCGCCTATGAGGCGGTGGCGGGCGAGGGGATCGGGAGCCTGCATTGGAGCGGCGCCTGGTGGCTCGCGCCCTATTTCTTCGGCCTGTGGCTGATCACCCATCTCGCGCCCAAGGGTCTCACGGGTGGCACCGGCGCGCTGAGCGCACTTGCCGCGTCGCTGATCCTGACCCTGTTCAGCATCGGCATCCTGTTCGTGGCGATGAAATCGGGCATTTCAGACCCCGAAGAGGCCAAGGCGGCGATCCTGGCCGGCGAGCCTGAGCTGCTTGGTTAAGAAAGGAAGCGCTACTTTTTGTGAACAAAAAGTAGCAAAAAAACTTTGTTAGTTTGGGCCGTGCTGGTTTCACAGCCACCGGCCCAGACTCAAAAAAGTTTTTGCGCCGCTTTTTTCAAAAAGCGGCTACTTTCTTTACTTCTTACTCGCTGGCGCCGAGCTTGATGACCCCCGCCGCCAGCGCCTCGATCGCCCAGGGCAGATCCGCCTCGTTGATATCGAAGGTCGGCGTGTGGTGGCCCGAGGGAATGTCGGAGCCGACCACCGCATAGAGCGCCTGGCCGCCGCGTTCCTGCACCCGACGCATGAAGAAGGTGGCATCCTCGCTGCCGCCGGTGACGTGCGATGCGGCGTCCACCGCGACGCCGTCGAGCCCTGTCAGCGCCGAGGCCAGCCGTTCGGCGAGAGCCTGGTCGGAGCCTGCCGTCGTGGTGCGGCCGACAATCTTGATGTCGACCTCGACATCCTGCGCCGCCGCCGCGCCGCGCAGCACCGCCACGGCCCGCTCGTGCATGTATTCGGCGATTTCCTCGGTCTCGCCGCGCACCTCCATCTGCATCACCGCTTCATCAGGGATCACGTTGCGGCCCGAACCCGAGCGCAGCGTGCCCACATTCACCCGCGAGCGTCCGGCATTGTGGCGGGAGATGCCATAGAGATTGAGCACCGCGGTCGAGGCCGCGACCAGGGCGTTGCGGCCTTCTTCCGGCGTGGCGCCGGCATGGGCGGCATGGCCGCGGAACGTCACGTCAAGCTTCAGGCTCGCAAGATGCCCGCGCACCGAGGGGCGGAACGTGCGGCTTGGCACGCCCGTGCCGAGATGGATCGCCATGAAATAGTCGACATCGTCCACCACGCCCGCCTTGACCATCGGCAGCGCACCGCGGCCACCTTCCTCGCCGGGCTGGAAGATGAATTTGACCGTGCCGTGCAGCCGGTCCTTCACTTCGCTCAGCAGTTCCGCGACGCCGAGCCCGATCGCGGTGTGCCCGTCATGCGCGCAGGCATGCATGATGCCGGGATGAGCCGAGATGAAGCCCTCGCGCGCCGGCAGATGCGCCTGGGTGTCGTTTTCGATGATCGGCAGCGCGTCCATGTCGACACGCAGCGCCACCACCGGGCCCGGATGCGCGCCCTTGAGCGTCGCAACCACGGCAGTGTGGCCGCCGGCGAACTGTTTGAGGAATTCCGGCGGGGCGCCCTCGGAAGCGGCGCGCGCATAAGCCTGGTCGAGAACCTGTTCAGATGGCAGCCCGACGCGGCTCGCGGAATCCATCACCTCGCGGCCCAGGCGTACCTCAAGCCCGAGTTTGGTCAGCCGCTCGGCGACGATGCTCGCCGTGCGGAACTCGGTGAGGCCGAGTTCCGGGTAGCGGTGCAGGTCCCGCCGCGTCGCCACGGCGCGTGCCGCCACTTCGGGTAATCGCGATGAGAAGTCGATAGGCGCCATGCCCTGTCCTTTCCTGTTATTCGAAAGCAGTTTTACGCCGGCTTTCCGAGGAGAGGAAAGCGGCCGCTTTTTGGAAAAAGCGGCGCCGCCGTTAGGCCAAGGCGAGGGGAAGGCTTCTTTTTGTGAACAAAAAGAAGCAAAAAAACTTTATTGACTCTGGGCCGTGGGCGTTGGCGCTGACAATGGCTATGGCCCAGCATCGCCAAAAGTTTTTGCGCCGCTTTTTTCAAAAAGCGGCCGCTTTCTTTCTCTGCCGCTTTTACTGCGGCTGCGGGACGATCCGCAGATAGGGCTTCACCGCTTTCCAGCCGTCCGGAAACAGCGTCTTGGCCTCGTCATCCGTTACCGATCCGGCAATGATGACATCGTCGCCGGGCTGCCAGTTCGCCGGCGTCGAGATCTTATGCCGGGCGGTGATCTGGATGGCATCCAGCACGCGGAGAATCTCGTCGAAATTGCGCCCGGTTGTCATCGGATAGGTCATCATCAGTTTGATCTTCTTGTCGGGCCCGATGACGAAGACGGACCGCACCGTGGCATTGGTTGCCGGCGTACGCCCTTCGAACGTGCCGGCCTCATCTGCCGGCAACATATTATAGAGCTTGGAAATGGTAAGATCGGTATCTCCGATCATCGGGTAGTTAACGGCGGCGCCCTGCGTCTCTTCGATGTCGTCGGCCCATTTTATGTGGTTATCCACGGGATCAACCGACAGGCCGATGATCTTGGCATTACGCTTGGTGAATTCCGGCTCGATCCTCGCCATGTAGCCGAGTTCGGTTGTGCATACCGGCGTGAAGTCCTTGGGGTGCGAAAAGAGTATGGCCCACTGGTCGCCGATCCACTCATGGAAATCAATCGTTCCCTGAGTGGTTCGTGCCGTGAAGTTCGGCGCCGTGTCATTGATTCGCAGTGACATATTCCTTTTCCTCGTGGTTCTTAGTTTTCGTGAAAGTCCAGAGCATCATGGGCTTGCGTAGAGTCGTCGGAGTCCTTGCATGCCATGAGGATGCTCGGCGATATGCCCGATCACGCGTCGATCCTGGGCAGCATCAAGCGATTTATACGCTTGATGGCCGGCACGATACAATCGTGCCGGGTCTCGGTACGCGATCAGCCCGGCGCGGCGGATAAGCCAAACCTCGCCCTCCGGCGGATGCTCGCCTGCGTGCTGCTGACCACCAGGATGGAGAGGAGCGCGGTGAAGATCAGGTAGAAGGCGGGAACGAAGTCGCTCTTGGTGGCATGGATCATCCAGGTCACGCTGAGCGGCGCGAAACCGCCGAAGACGGTGACCACGACGTTGTAGGAGATGGCCATGCCGGTGGACCGCACTTCCACCGGAAAGAGCGCGGCGAGCATGCCGGGCGCCAGGCCGGTGAGCAGGCCGAACAAAGTGAGCGCGACGAGTTGAGCCTCCAGCAGGCGGGTGAAGCTGGGGGCGGCGAGGACGTAGGCGAACAGCGGATAGGACACCAGGGCGGTCACCGCCGTCAGCCAGAAAAACATCCGGTAGGCTCCGATCCGGTCGGCGAGCCAGCCGCCCAGCATGCAGACGAAAATGTCGAGCG
>Ga0310811_10001843_pt1 | contig 26342 bp, 26 predicted proteins | sample YCmetagenome_FD_207642 | JGI IMG/M metagenome (GOLD analysis project Ga0310811, IMG submission 207642) | Soil microbial communities from experimental microcosm in Duke University, North Carolina, United States - YC | ecosystem: Engineered > Artificial ecosystem > Soil microcosm > Unclassified ... | reverse complement strand
GGCGGACGGCAAAGTCGTGTGGTCCCGATCCCCCGACGCTGGGATCAAGCTCGGCGGTGAATGATTCGCCTGGCGACGGTGGCTAAAAAGCCCGGCACTCCGGGGAGAGCGCGAAGCAGCCGCTAAAACCATTGCGCAGGGAAGGCCGGGTCGCTCCGGTTGAACCTGTGGTTTCTAACTCGTGTGCTTTCTTCACTGCACACGAGGCCGCGGGTGCAACCAGCATCCGGCTTTCCCTGCGCTCTCTCTGTGACTTGGAGGGGTATGCTCGCCCAAAATCTCGGACGCTTGGCGCCGCGAGGCTGATTGGCCATGTCCTGCTGCAACCGCGTTGGTCTGCTCATAAGGATGCATTAAGCAAGGTTGCCTCTGAGCCACGTTTGTTGCGTCACCGCAACACATTTGGACCATTTGGCCTCCGCCGCGGTCGGTTCTTGCTTGCGCCGCTTTTTAGCCACACCCCTCTATGAAATGATATTTCCAAGGGTTGGGAAACCCGGTGCGCCCGATGGACGTTCCGAAAAGCAGGTTAGGCGATGGACGCGAAGACGAACATCAAGAGCAGGCTTCCGAGCCGTCATGTGACGGAAGGCCCTGCTCGCGCGCCACACCGCTCCTACCTCTACGCGATGGGGCTGACCACCGAGCAGATTCATCAGCCCCTGGTTGGGGTTGCCTCATGCTGGAATGAAGCCGCGCCCTGCAACATCGCACTGATGCGCCAGGCTCAGGCGGTGAAAAAGGGCGTCTCGGCCGGCGGCGGCACGCCGCGGGAGTTTTGCACCATCACCGTTACCGACGGCATGGCCATGGGCCATGACGGCATGCGCTCCTCGCTGCCGTCGCGCGAATGCATCGCAGACTCGGTGGAACTGACCGTCCGCGGCCACGCCTATGACGCGCTGGTCGGCCTCGCGGGGTGCGACAAATCGCTGCCGGGCATGATGATGGCGATGATCCGCCTGAACGTGCCGTCGATCTTCATCTACGGCGGCTCGATCCTGCCGGGCAATTTCCGCGGCCAGCAGGTCACCGTGCAGGACATGTTCGAGGCCGTCGGCAAACATTCGGTCGGCGAGATGTCGGACGCCGATCTCGACGAGATCGAGCGTGTGGCGTGCCCCTCGGCAGGTGCCTGCGGCGCACAATTCACCGCCAACACCATGGCGACCGTCTCCGAGGCGATCGGGCTCGCGCTGCCTTATTCGGCCGGTGCGCCCGCACCTTACGAGATCCGCGATGCCTTCTGCATGACCGCGGGCGAGCGGGTGATGGACCTCGTCCGCGCCAATATCCGGCCGCGCGACATCGTCACGCGCAAGGCGCTGGAGAACGCCGCAGCGGTTGTCGCCGCGTCCGGCGGCTCGACCAATGCGGGCCTGCATCTTCCTGCAATTGCGCATGAAGCTGGAATCAAATTTGACCTATTCGATGTGGCCGAAATCTTCAAAAAGACGCCGTATATCGCAGATTTGAAGCCGGGTGGCCGTTATGTCGCCAAAGACATGTTCGAAGCTGGCGGCATTCCGCTTCTGATGAAAACTTTGCTCGATCACGGCTATTTACATGGAGACTGTCTGACAGTCACCGGTCGCACGATCGCAGAAAACCTCAAAGGCGTGAAATGGAACCCGCACCAGGATGTGGTGCGGCCCGCCGACAAGCCGATCACGGTTACCGGCGGTGTCGTCGGCCTGAAAGGTAACCTCGCACCGGAAGGGGCGATCGTGAAAGTCGCGGGGATGTCCAGCCTGAAGTTTAGCGGTCCGGCCCGCTGCTTCGACTGCGAGGAGGACGCCTTCGAGGCGGTCCAGAAGCGTACCTACAAGGAGGGCGAGGTCATCGTCATCCGCTACGAGGGGCCGAAGGGTGGTCCCGGCATGCGGGAGATGCTCTCGACCACCGCGGCGCTGACCGGGCAGGGCACCTCCGGCAAGATCGCGCTGATTACCGATGGCCGGTTCTCGGGGGCGACCCGCGGCTTCTGCATCGGCCATGTCGGGCCGGAAGCGGCGGTCGGCGGACCGATCGGGCTGCTCCGGGACGGCGACATCATCGAGATCGACGCCGTGGCCGGGACGCTTAACGTAAATTTGACTGAAAAAGAGCTTGCGGAACGCAAAACCAAATGGCGTCCGCGCGAGACGAATCACACGTCGGGCGCTCTGTGGAAATATGCCCAGCAGGTTGGGCCGGCAGTGGCTGGGGCCGTAACCCACCCGGGTCGTGCGCACGAGAAACAGTGCTATGCGGACATCTGAGCGTATCATTGCTGCGTGGATGCTGGGGACGGCGCTGATCGCCGGGCCGGCGCTCGCCTTCGATGGTGCGCCGGTCAATCAGCGCGATACCGCGATCCCGGTGGTCGCCGGGCAGCCGCCCGTGGCGGTGAGCAAGAATCCCGCAACCGCCGGGCAGGTTCCGGACGCCTTCAAGGCGCTGGAATACGCGGCCGACGTCGATAATTCGCCGTGGGCGCAGTGGAAACTCGGCCGTCTGTATGCGGCAGGTGACGGTGTCGCGCGCAACGATCTGCGTGCCTTCGACTATTTCAGCAAGATCGCCAGGGACCACGCCCAGGATAGCAGGTCCTCGCCGGAGGCGGCGCTGGTGGCCAACGCGTTCGTGGCGCTGGCACGCTACTATCTCAGCGGCATTCCGAACACGGATGTGAAGGCCGACCCGCAGCGCGCGCGCGAGATGCTGTATTACGCCGCGTCCTATTTCGGCAGCGCGGATGCGCAGTTCGATCTGGCGCGGCTCTATCTGAAGGCCACCAACGCCTCGGCAAACGATTTGACCTACGGCACCCGCTGGCTCAGCGCCGCCGCGTCGAAGGGCCAGCGCCATGCGCAGGCCATGCTCGGCCAGATGCTGTTCAACGGCGACCGCTTGCCGCCGCAGCGCGCGCGCGGCCTGATGTGGATGGCGTTGGCGTGCGACGGCGCCAATAATCCCGACGATGCCTGGATCAAGGACAGCTACGCGCAGGCGCTCTCGCGTGCCAGCGAAGACGACCGCGCGATGGCGGCGCAGATGCTGAAATACTGGGTGCAGGGCCGCCACGAGTGACGTGGCGCCCTCCTGCGGGCTAAATCCTCTTCGACATCGGATACGAAGAGCTGGTGCCGAACTTGTGCTGCGGCTCGCCACGCCCCACATAACCGCGATTGAGATAGAACCGGTGCGCCGTTTCGGTCGACAGCAATTTGCAATGAGTGTTGCCGCGCTCTTTGGCCCGCTGTTCCAGCGCGGCGAGTAGCGCAGAGCTGGCGCCGCGAAATCGCGCCGCCGGAGAGACATAATTCAACGTGATTTCACCGTCGTTCCTGACCGCTCCGACCGCCAGCACCAATTCATCCTCCACCGCAAGCAGCATCGATGCGTCGGGATCGGCAATCCAGGCGGCGAGGTTTTCGGGCGTCTTGCCGGCAAGCCAGCGTCGTACGATTTCGGGATCGTTGTGATGATCGGCAGCGCAGAGATCGGAAATTGACGCGCGCAGCACTTCACGCGCTGCCGCCGCATCGGCCGCCGTCGCATCGCGGATATTCAAGCGGCTTCGAGGTCGAGGTCCGCCCACACCGGTACGTGGTCCGACGGCTTTTCCCAGGCGCGCACATAGGAATCGACGCCGACGTCGATCAGCCGGTCGCTCGCCTGCGGCGACATCAACAGATGGTCGATGCGCAGGCCCCAGTTCTTCTGCCAGGCGCCGGCCTGATAGTCCCAGAAAGTGTATTGGCCCGGCGCGTCGGTGACGGCGCGGAGCGCATCCGTGAGCCCGAGGCCCAGGAGCGCCTGAAAGTTTTCGCGCGTCGTGGGACGGAAGAGGGCGTCATTGACCCAGGCAGGCGGATTGTAGACGTCTTCGGCGGCCGGAATGACGTTAAAGTCGCCTGCGAGGATCAGCGGCTCTTCCGCTTTAAGTCGCTCCCGCGAATACTCAAGAAGCCGCGACATCCATTTGAGCTTGTAGGGATATTTGTCACTGTCGACGGGATTGCCATTGGGCAGATAGAGGCAGGCGATGCGCAGCGCGCCGCCCTTGGTCGGCACGACGCCTTCGAGGAAGCGGGCATGGGTGTCCTCGTCATCGCCGGCAAGGCCCGATTTGGTCTCATCGAACGGCAGCTTCGACAGCAGCGCCACGCCGTTGAAGGTCTTCTGGCCATGGGTGACGACGTTGTAGCCGAGCTCCTCGATCTCGAGGCGCGGAAAGGCGTCGTCCGTGCATTTGATTTCCTGCAGGCAGACGACATCTGGCGAAGTTTCCTTCAGCCAGGCAAGGAGCAGCTCAAGCCGCTGCCGGATCGAGTTGACGTTCCAGGTCGCGATACGCATCGAAAACGGAGCTTAGATCGAAAAGCTGGTGCCGCAACCGCAAGAAGCCGTGGCATTCGGGTTGTGCACACGGAACGAGGCGCCGATCAGGTCGTCGACGAAATCGACCTCCGATCCGGCGAGGAACGGCACGGAAGCCGGATCGACCAGAACGACCGCCGAATCGCGCTCGATCACGAGGTCGTCCTCGGCCTTGGCGTGGTCGACATCGAATTTGTACTGGAAGCCGGAGCAGCCGCCACCTTCGACGGAGATGCGCAGCATGGCACCACCGCCTTCGCCTTTGAGGATTTCGCCAATGCGGCGGGCGGCCCGCTCGCTGATGGTGACGGCAGTGGTCATTGCGCTGGTTTCTCCATTCGGCCGTCATACCCATTTCATTTGGTATGGCGGCACCGACATAGTTAAGTGCCCGGGCGGGCGGAATCAACTTGAAGGGATCAAACTGTCGTGTCGGTCGGAATGGCTGCTCCCCGCGCGCCTTATGCCTGCGACCCCGATCGCAGCCGGGGCCGCCGGTTCTTCGAGCCGCCGAGCAAGACCCGCAGCCCCTTCCGGCGGGATTGTGACCGGGTGATCCATTCCACCGCGTTCCGGCGGTTGAAACACAAGACCCAGGTCTTCGTGTTCCACGAAGGCGACCATTACCGCACCCGCCTGACGCACTCGCTCGAAGTCGCCCAGATTGCGCGGGCGCTGGCCCGTCAGCTCGGGCTCGACGAGGACCTGACGGAGACGCTGGCGCTGGCGCACGATCTCGGCCATCCGCCGTTTGGGCACGCTGGCGAGCGCGCGCTCGATGCCTGCATGAAGGCGCATGGCGGCTTCGACCACAATGCGCAGTCGCTGCGCGTCGTCACCTCGCTGGAGCACCGCTATCCCGAGTTCGACGGGCTCAACCTGACCTGGGAGTCGCTCGAGGGCATTGTGAAGCACAACGGACCGCTGACCGACCGCTCCGGCGCGCCCATCGGCAAATATCACGATAGCGGCGGTATCCCGTTTGTCGTCGCCGACTTCGTCAAAGCCTATGATCTGGAATTATGGAGCTGCGCCTCGCTCGAAGCGCAGATCGCCGCCGTCGCCGACGACATCGCTTATGACGCCCATGACATCGACGACGGCCTGCGCGCCGGCCTGTTCAGCGTCGACGATCTCAAGGTGATGCCGCTGACCTCGGACATGATCCGCGAGATCGACCGGCGCTATCCACGGCTCGACCAGGACCGGCGCGGCGCGGAACTCGTGCGCGAATTGATTTCGTACCTGATCGGAGCGGTCGTCTCCGAGGCGCGAAAGCGGCTCGACCGCGCGCAGCCGAAATCGGCCGACGATGTCCGTCTTCACGGCGAGCAACTGATCGTCTTCCCGCCCGACGTCGCGCAAGCGGAGGCCGGCATCAAGGCGTTCCTGAAGCAGCACATGTACCGGCATCGCTGGGTGATGCGGGTGATGGGCGAGGCCGAGCAGATCGTGGTCGAGCTGTTCACGCGCTACCACCAAAGTCGGTCCGATCTGCCCGCCGAATGGCTGGAGGGCGCGGCCTTTGAGAGCGAAACCGCGCGGGCCCGCCGCATCGGCAATTTCATCGCCGGGATGACCGACCGCTTCGCGCTTACCGAGCATCAAAGGCTTTTTGACTCGACCCCGGAATTACGTTAGGCGGCGCCCCATGGCCGAAAAAACTGCGGAAAAACCTGCATCGATCCACCTGTTTGCCGACGTGCTGGCGCGTGTGCACGCGATCTGCGCGGCCCTCGCCGTCGAGGGCAATTGGCCTGCCGGCACCGACTTTTCGCGCGTCGTGGTCGAGCCGCCGCGTGATGCGAGCCATGGCGATATGGCGACCAACGCGGCGATGGTGCTCGCCAGGGAAGCCAAATCCAAGCCGCGGGATCTGGCGGAGGCGATCGCGGGGAGGCTGCGTGCCGACCCCCTGATTGAAAGGGTCGACATCGCCGGTCCCGGCTTCATCAATCTCACCTTGAAGATTTCGGCGTGGATCGACGCACTGCGCACGGTGCTCCGCGAAGGCGAAGCGTTCGGCCGTGCCGCGCCGGCCTCGTCGGCCAAGGTCAATGTCGAATATGTCTCGGCCAATCCGACCGGACCGATGCATGTCGGCCATTGCCGTGGCGCGGTGTTTGGCGATGCGCTGGCGAGTCTCCTGGATTTCGCCGGCCACGACGTCGCGCGCGAATATTACATCAACGATGCCGGCGCGCAGGTCGACGTGCTCGCGCGCTCGGCGTTCCTGCGCTATCGCGAGGCGCTCGGTGAGGACATCGGTGCGATCCCCGATGGGCTTTATCCCGGCGACTACCTCAAGCCGGTGGGGCAGGCGCTCGCCAAGGAACATGGCGACAAGCTGCTCTCGATGAGCGAGGCGCAATGGCTGCCGACCGTGCGCAGCAAATCCATCGCCATGATGATGGACGAGATCAAGGGCGACCTCGCCGCGCTCAACATCAGGCACGACGTGTTCTTCTCCGAGCGCTCGCTGATCGAGGGCGGCAACAACCGCGTCGCCGAGACCATCGATTTCCTGTGCGCCAAGGGCGATGTCTATGAAGGCCGGCTGCCGCCGCCGAAGGGCGCGCCGGTCGAGGATTGGGAAGATCGCGAGCAGACGCTGTTCCGCGCCACCGCCTATGGCGACGACGTCGATCGTCCGCTGCTGAAGTCGGACGGCAGCTACACTTATTTCGCTTCCGACATCGCCTATCACAAGAACAAGTTCGATCGCGGCTTTCGCGATCTCGTCGATGTCTGGGGCGCCGATCACGGCGGCTACATCAAGCGCATGCAGGCGGCGGTGAAGGCCGTGACCGCGGACAAGGCGACGCTCGACGTGAAGATCGTGCAGCTGGTCAAGCTGCTCCGCAACGGCGAGCCGGTGAAGATGTCGAAACGCGCGGGCGACTTCGTCACGCTGCGTGAGGTCGTGGATGAAGTGGGCCGTGATGCGGTCCGCTTCATGATGCTCTATCGCAAGAACGATGCGGTGCTCGATTTCGACCTTGCCAAGGTGATCGAGCAGTCGCGCGACAACCCGGTGTTCTATGTTCAGTACGGCCATGCGCGCGGACATTCGATCTTCCGCAACGCGCGGGAGGAGGTCTTGCACGACCTGCCGGAGGAGGCGGGAGCGCGCCTGGCCTACCTCGCAAATGCCCCGGTCGAGCGGCTGACCGACCCCGCCGAACTCGATCTGTTGAAGCGGCTGGCCTTATACCCCCGTATGATCGAGGGGGCGGCGGCGGCACATGAGCCGCACCGAATCGCTTTCTATCTATATGATCTTGCCAGCGAATTTCACGCGCTTTGGACGAAAGGGCGCGATTTGCCCTATTTACGCTTCATTATCAATAATGATGCAGAGATGACCAAGGCGCGGCTCGCGATGGTTCAAGGCGTGGTGTCGGTTTTGGCGTCGGGGCTAGGCATTTTGGGCGTCCACGCTCCGAACGAAATGCGGTAGACTGGGAACCGCCGGGACAGCGCGCGCCGCCCACGAGAGTACCGGTGGGGGCTGGTGCGCTTGGTTAGAGTTGGTGGGGGCAGCTTTCCCGAAGGGGACGCATCATCACGATGGCCGATCGATATTCGAACAGACCTTTCCCTGCTGACGATTACGGTCGCGGCAGCGATCAGCATGGGTCTGGTGGAGCCGAGAGCGATCCGCTCGCCGAGCTCGCGCGCCTGATCGGCCAGACCGATCCATTTGTCTCGACCGCTCGGCAGAGTCAGCCGCCGCCTCAGCGTGCCGCGATTCCGCGCGAGCCCTACCAGCCGCCATATCAACCGCAATATGAGCAGCCGGAGGAGGACGAGCCGCCCGCACCGGCCGGTCCGCCGCAATGGATGCAGCGTGCGAACATTCAGCGCCAGATCGTGCGCGAGGAGCCGCTGCGCCCGCCGCCGGTGGAATATCCGGAGGAGGACGACGGCCAGAATTATCCCAGCCCGGTGCATCCGCTGCATCGCTACGCTGCGCAGCCGACGGCGCATCACGATCAATATCACGCGCAGTCCTACGATCAGGCGGATGAGCAGGCCGATCCGTCGCGCTATGACGATGCGCTGTACGGTCAGCTCGAATCGGGCGCGCAGGATTTTCAGCGCGAGCCGGCCTATCCCGACGATCCCTACGCCTATCAGGACGGCTACGAGGAAGAGGCTGAGGAAGCCCCGAAGCGCCGCGGTGGTTTGCTGACGGTTGTCGCCGTGCTGGCGCTGGCGGTGGTCGGCACGGGTGCCGCGTTTGCCTATCGCACCTATGTCGGCTCGCCCCGCAGTGGCGAGCCGCCGATCATCAAAGCCGACAACACGCCGACCAAGATCATCCCGGCATCAACCGATTCCAGCAAGAATCCTGATCGCTTGCCTGCCGGCGATGGCACCGAGAAGATCGTGCCGCGCGAGGAGACGCCAGTCGATGTCAATGCGAAGGCCGCAGGCCCCCGCGTTGTGTTCCCGCCGCTGAACGCCAACGCCAATCCGCCCCCGCCGGCGAGCGTGGCGACCAACGCCATGCCGCCCGCGCCTGCGGGCACACCGACCACCAACGGCACGATGCCGAACAGCGAGCCGCGCAAGATCAGGACCTTCTCGGTCCATGGTGACGAGGCCGACGCTTCCGCCGTGCCGACGCCGGCCGCTCCGCCGTCCGCCGCACCCGCAGCGAGACCCACGGCCGCCTCGCGGTCGGTGACGCCGTCGCCCGCCACGCATACGCCGGCGGCCAACGCGCCGTTGTCGCTATCGCCCGATTCTGCCCAGGCTTCGGTGCTGGCTCCGGCCGAGCCGCGGACCCGGATGGCCTCGACCACACCGACGCAGATTGCGCCGAGCAGCGAATCGGCGGGCGAAGGTCGCTTCCTGGTGTCCGTGACCTCGCAGGCCACCGAGGCTGAAGCGCAGGCGTCGTTCCGCGCGATGCAACGGAAATATCCGGACCAGCTTGGCTCACGCTCGCCTGTCATCAAGAAAGTCGAAGGCAAGAAGGGCACATCCTACCGGGCACTGGTCGGTCCCTTCGCGTCGCGTGAAGAGGCCACGCGGTTTTGCTCTGGCTACCGGAGCGCCGGCGGTCAGTGCTGGGTCCCCTAGGCGTAGGCATCATCCAGAGGAAATCGTCGCAGTTTCCTTGACCCTTTTGCGCGCAGCGGGCTATTCCGCCGCATGACCAAGGCATTCATCACCGGACTGGCCGGAACCGAGCTGAGCGACGCCGAGCGCGACTTCATCCGCGCCGAGCGCCCCTGGGGCTTCATCCTGTTCAGGCGCAATATCGATACGCCGGCCCAAGTCGCCGCTCTAACTAACGAAATCCGCAATGTGCTGGGTCGGGCGGATGTTCCGATCCTGGTCGACCAGGAAGGCGGGCGGGTGCAGCGCTTCCGGCCGCCAAATTGGCCACTCTATCCGGCCGGCGCCGCCTTCGGGCAACTCTACGGTGTCGATCCGGCGCTTGGGCTGAAGGCGGCGCGGCTGAGCGCCCGGCTGATTGCCGACGACCTCACCAAGGTCGGCGTGACCGTGGATTGCCTGCCGCTCGCCGACGTTCCGGTGCCGGGCGCCGATGATGTCATCGGCGATCGCGCCTATGGCAACGACCCGGAGAAGGTTGCGGCCATCGCGCGCGCGGTCACGGAGGGTTTGGAACAGGGTGGTATTTTACCGATCCTGAAACACATTCCCGGCCACGGCCGCGCGACCGCGGACAGCCATCTGGCGCTTCCGGTGGTGGATACCGCCAAAAACGAACTCGAATCCATCGATTTCGCCGCGTTCAAGCCGCTGGCGGACCTGCCGATGGCCATGACCGCGCATGTTGTGTTTAGCGCATATGACGCTGCCCATCCGGCGACGACATCTGCGACAATGATCGAACAGGTGATTCGTGGCCTGATCGGGTTCCAAGGTTTGTTGATGAGTGACGACGTCGGCATGAACGCGTTGGCAGGTTCTATCGCCGAGCGGACCAAGGCCCTGTTGGCTGCCGGGTGCGATATGGTCCTTGCGTGCAGCGGCGAGCTGCAGGAAATGCACCAGGTCGCGCGTGAGACGCCCGAATTGTCAGGCAAAGCGCTCGGGCGCGCCAAGGCGGCGCTGGCCTCGCGCCAGCCCCCCAAACCCTTCGATCGGGAGGCGGCGCGGGCGGAATTGGATAAGTTGATCGGTCATCTGGGAGCGCCGAGCGCATGACCGCAGAGATATTGTCATTCGAGACTGGCCGGCCCGCGGAACTGGCCGAAGGCGAGCCGGCGCTGGTCGTCGACGTCGCGGGCTATGAAGGTCCGCTCGACCTGTTGCTCGCGCTGGCGCGAACGCAAAAGGTCGACCTCGCCAAGATTTCGATCCTGGCGCTCGCCGACCAATATCTCCAGTTCATCGAAGCCGCGCGAAAAATCCGCCTGGAACTGGCCGCAGACTATCTGGTTATGGCGGCATGGCTCGCCTTTCTGAAGTCGCGCCTGCTGTTGCCGGAGCCGCCGGCGGCGGAAGGACCAAGCGCCGAGGAGATGGCGACCGCGCTTGCCAACCGGCTGCGCCGGCTTGAGACGATCCGCGAGGCCGCGAACCGGCTGATGAACCGGCCGCAGTTCCAGCGCGATATCTTTCCGCGCGGCAATCCGGAGGCGATCGCTGAAGTCCGCCATCCGAAATACACGGCGACGCTGTACGACCTGCTGACCGCGTACGCCGCACAGCGCCAGAGCCGCGTGCTCGCCAGCGTGCACCTGGCCAAGCGTACGGTGTGGTCGCTCGCCGAAGCGCGCGCGTCGCTGGAGCGATTGATCGGCGCGGCCGACACCGAGGACTGGGGCTGCCTCGACGAATATCTGTTGCGCTACGTCGCCGAGCCCTCGCAGCGCGCCACGGTTTTTGCCTCGAGCTTTGCCGCAGCGTTGGAGTTGGTGCGCGAAGGCGACATGGAATTGAACCAGAAACAGGCGTTCGCGCCGCTCTATTTCCGAAAGCGCGCGCGCCCGGCCGAAAGCCCCGTGCCGACGCCGGATTTGTAAGTGCAGGAAGGAGAAGCCATGGCAAGCCTGGCGGAAAAACGCATGGATGAAGCCGAGGACGCTCCCGTTGGTCCCGAAGCCGAAACCCGGCCCGAAGAACTGCGCTTGCTCGAAGCACTGCTGTTTGCCTCGTCCGAGCCGCTCGACACGGCTACCCTCGCCAAGCGCATGCCCGAGGGCGTCGACGTCAAGGCCGCGCTCGCGCAGTTGCAGGCGGAATATTCGACCCGTGGCGTCAATCTGGTGCGTATTGCGAACAAATGGACGTTTCGCACGGCCGGTGACCTCGCCTGGCTGATGACGCGCGAAAGCACCGAGACGCGACGGCTATCGCGCGCCGCGATCGAGGTGCTCGCCATCATCGCCTATCACCAGCCGGTGACGCGCGCCGAGATCGAGGAAATCCGTGGTGTCGTGACTTCAAAGGGCACGCTCGACGTGTTGCTCGAGACCGGCTGGATCAGGCCGCGTGGACGGCGAAAGACGCCCGGCCGGCCGCTCACCTTCGGAACCACGGAGTCCTTCCTGTCGCAGTTCAGCCTCGAGGCGCTCGGCGATCTGCCGGGTCTTGAGGAGTTGAAGGGTACGGGAATGCTGGATACGCGCCTGCCCACCGGTTTCACTGTTCCATCGCCCTCCGATGATCCCACCCTCCGTGAGGACGAGGATCCGCTCGAGCCGGGCGATGACCTGGAACTGATGTTGGCGCCGCGGGCCGAGCCCGAAGGCGGCGGCAATGAGGGTGGCGGCAGCAATCCTGAAGGCGACAGCCATCCCGAAAGCGGCACCAATCCAGAGGGCCACGGGAACGAGGGCGAAAGCTAAGCCTTTTGTAGGCTGTTCGGCCACGCGCCAATGCGGTTAACGGTAGCAACATTACGGTTACGTCAACCGCGATTTGACGTCGCCTAAGTCCTTGTTTTTGGCACCTCCCGAGCCTACCTTCCGACAAAGATTGGGCTGGGTGACCGGCCATTCGTATTGGAGGGTTTGCAGGATGGGTTCGCTTAGCATTTGGCACTGGATCGTGGTGATCGCAGTCGTCCTGCTGCTGTTCGGCCGCGGCAAGATTTCGGATCTGATGGGTGACGTTGCCCAAGGCATCAAGGCCTTCAAGAAGGGTATGAAGGACGACGATGTCGCCCTCGATAACAAGCCCTCCGAGCCGATCAAGTCCATCGATCACAACAACGCGTCGCCCGCGGCTGCGCGGCAGGACGCCGGCAGCAAGGCCGTCTGATACCGGCTATTATCGAGGGAGACGCGAAACAGCCCCGGACTGGCGATGGGGCAAGTGGCTTCGCGTGAGCGGAATCTTTCATGTTCGACATCGGGTGGAGTGAACTGGTTGTCATCGCGGTTGTCGCGCTGATCGCCATCGGCCCGAAAGAACTGCCGGGCGTGCTGCGCATGCTCGGGCAATGGATGGGCAAAGCCCGCAAGATGGCTGCCGAATTCCAAGGCCAGTTCCAGGAAGCCATGCGGGAGGCCGAGATGGCCGACCTCAAGAAGAGCTTTGACGAGGTGAAGGAAGCCGCCTCCGGCCTCAGTTTCGGCGGCGCGTTGATGACGTCGCTGCAAAAGGACGTCACTGAGGCGATGCAGATCGACGACGTCGACAAACCCGCCGAGACGCCTGCGATCGAGCCACCAGCCGCTCCGACCACACCCGAGGCGCCGACACCGGAAACCCTTGTCGAAGCGACGGCCCATGAAGCAACGGCCAATGAGGCCTCCGAACCGCTCGCCGTCACGCGCGAGGTTCAGCCACAGGATAACGCGCCCGATGCGTCCGATGGGCTCAAGGACGCCAAAGCGTCATGACCGACGCCGATATCGAGGCCAGCAAGGCGCCCTTGCTTGATCATCTGATCGAGTTGCGCTCACGCCTGATCAAGGCGCTGCTCGGCTTCGGCATCGCCTTCATCTTCTGCTTCTTTTTCGCCAAGCAGATCTACAACATCCTGGTCTGGCCGTTTGTCTGGGTGGCCGGCGCGGAGAACTCGAAGTTCATCTACACCGCGCTGCTGGAATATTTCATCACCCAGTTGAAGCTCGCGCTGTTCGGCGCCGGCTTCATCTCCTTTCCGATCGTCGCCACGCAGATCTACAAATTCGTTGCACCCGGGCTCTACAAACACGAACGCAATGCGTTCCTGCCCTATCTGATCGCGACGCCTATCTTCTTCGTGATGGGGGCGATGCTGGTCTATTTTGTCGTGCTGCCGATGCTGGTCCGCTTCTCGCTCGGCATGCAGCAGGCGGGAGGCGCGGAGACAGCGCAGATCGCGCTGCTACCGAAGGTCGGCGAATACCTGTCGCTGATGATGTCGCTGATCTTTGCCTTCGGCATCGCGTTCCAGCTTCCCGTGATCCTAACGTTGCTCGGCCGCGTCGGCATCATCACCTCGCAAATGCTGCGCTCGAAGCGCCGCTATTTCATCGTGGTCGCCTTCATCATCGCGGCCGTGCTGACACCGCCGGACGTGCTGAGCCAGTCTTCGCTCGCGATACCGCTGCTGCTCCTCTATGAGGGCTCGATCATCGCGGTGAGCATCGTGGAGAAGAAGGCGGCCGCCGCCAAGAGCTCTACGCCCGGCACTCCGCCGGCGGCCAATCCCGCCGAGTAGAGTGTCCGCCGCTGGATTTGCCGGATTTTCGGCAAGGCCCGGCTGTTCCAAATCCGATCCATCCGGGTTACTGGAAGGCGCCGTTATCAAACGGCGCGACTCAAGGTCCGACAGCCATGCACGACATCAAAGCGATCCGCGACAATCCGCAAGCTTTCGACGCCGCCCTGAAGCGCCGCGGGCTATCGCCCATGTCGGCCTCGCTGCTCGCGATCGACGAGAAGCGGCGCGCGGCCATTCTCAGCTCCGAACAGGCACAGGCGCGGCGCAACGCGGCCTCAAAGGAAATTGGCGAAGCAAAGAAGGCCAAGGACGAGACGCGCGCGGCCAAGCTGATGGCCGAGGTCGGCGAGTTGAAAACCAGAATGCCCGAGCTCGAGCAGGCCGCCAAAGCCGCCGACGAGGAATTGAACAAGGAACTCGCCGCCATTCCGAACTTGCCGCTACCCGCGCCGGAAGTGCCCGACGGCGCCGACGAGCACGGCAATGTGCAGCGTCATGTGTTCGGCAAGGCGCAGGAATATGGATTTGCGCCGAAGGCGCATGACGAACTCGGCGAAGGCCTTGGCTTCATGGATTTCGAGGCCGCCGCAAAATTGTCGGGCGCGCGCTTTGTCGTGCTGAAGAAGGGGCTCGCGCGAATGGAGCGCGCGATCGGGCAATTCATGCTCGATCTGCACACCAACGAGCATGGTTATACCGAGATCAATCCGCCGCTGCTCGTGCGCAACGACGTCATGTTCGGCACTGGCCAATTGCCGAAGTTCGAGGATGATCAGTTCTGGGCGGTCCGGGGCGAACTGACGATCGCTCCCGACGAGCGGTTGAAGACCGAGCGTCTCGGCCTGATTCCGACCGCCGAAGTGTCGCTCACCAACCTCGTCCGCGAATCCATCGTCGATGAGAAGGAACTGCCGATGCGGCTCACGGCGCTGACGCCGTGTTTCCGCGCGGAGGCGGGAGCTGCCGGACGCGACACCCGCGGCATGATCCGCCAGCATCAATTCATCAAGGTCGAGCTGGTCTCGATCACCACGCCCGAGACCAGCAAGGACGAGCACGAGCGGATGCTCGCCTGCGCCGAGGAGGTTTTGCGGCAACTCGATCTGCATTACCGCGTGATGACATTGTGCGCCGGCGACATGGGCTTTTCGTCGCAAAAGACCTATGACATCGAAGTCTGGATGCCCGGCCAGGGCGAGGGCGGTGCCTTCAGGGAGATTTCGAGCTGTTCGGTCTGCGGCGACTTCCAGGCGCGCCGCATGGATGCACGTTATCGCGGCAGCGACGGCAAGCCTCATTTTGTGCACACGCTGAACGGCTCCGGTACCGCGGTAGGCCGTGCGCTGATTGCGATCATGGAGACGTATCAGCAGCAGGGCGGCTCGATTGCGGTGCCTGACGTCTTGCAGCCCTATATGGGCGGGCTCAAAGTGATCGAGCCGGAAAAATAATCGGCCTTCCGAATTTTCCATGCGCGCTCGCCTTCGCTGTTGCGAACCGCGGGCGCGTCGCTATGTTGCGTCTCGCCTGCAGCGAGATTGAGTATTTATGGCCCTGCATCGCGATATTTTCTGGATTGGCCGACAATGGGCCGTCACTGGTTTTGGCTTGCAAGCGGTCGATCAGCGCCTGAAGGGTGCGTTCGACGTTGAGATCGCCCGGCTATGGGAAGACGATCTGCCGCGGCGCATGCGTGCGCTCGCCTGGCTGAATGCCGCCGACTTCAACAAGGCGTTGGATATGGCGCGTGAGCGCTTTCCACAGCCGCCGCGCAAGAGTCTGCCCCTGGTGGAAAGCGTGCTAGAACTGATCCAGCCGGTCATCGGCGAGCCGCCAAAGCCCGCCGTGTCGATCGTGGAGACGGCGCCAATTGTGGAAACGACGCCAATCATGGAGACTCGCTCGTTGCCGAGCAGACCCGTCACCATCGATCCGCCACCGGTCAAGTCGGTCCTACTCAGTCTTCACATCGAGCGCGCCTCGGCAAAGTTCTTGCCGAGCTGGCGCGTTCGTCACCAGCGGCAATCTCAGAAGGGCGGTGTCACCGAGCCCGGGTAGAAGTTGCGGTAATACTGCCGGGCAGATCCTTCCCAGTCCTGCCGTCGATGCGCGGCAACACAGCCCGAGCGGGTCATGACCATGCCGCGCCCGCAATGGCGGCGATGCTGGTTTTCGTCCGACCTTTCCCTGGTTTCTCTTGCTTCCTTCGCTGGTGTTGGCCGGTCGCTGCTGTCGGGCTCGGCACCTGGCTGCGCCGAGGTCGTGGCCGCGCCGCATTTGCCATCGTGCAACGCGGTGACGGGGCAGCGCATCGGCAGGCATTTACCGCGTGAATATTCGAGCAGATAGGTCTCGCCATCCATCGTCACCTGGCCGTTGCAAATGCACTTGCCGCTCACGGTCAGTTCACCGCCAAGACAATTGTCCGCGTCGTGGCGCGCGCAGGTGCCGCCTCCGGCATTGCCCGCCGCCGGCATCAGTTCGAACCCTTGTGGACAGGCACAGGCGCCATTGGTCACGGTGCCGCCGTTGCAAACGATGGCGGGCTGCTGGGGCCGGCGCGGGCTGCTATCGGCGACACATCGTCCGCTCGCGGCATCGACGTGCGTGCTTGCCGGGCAGACGCATTGGCCGCCGACATTGGTGGTGCCGTCGAGGCAAGCGACCGGCGGGGCCGGCGCGGCCGTCAGCGGCGGCGGGGCAGGGGGCGCAACCGCCGGCGCAGGTGAGGGCACGGGCTCAGGCAGGTCAGGCGGTGGAGTCTGCGACGGTTTTGCGATGCACTGGCCGTTCTTGAAATCCTGCCAGGGAAAACATCCATTGTCGGTCGCCAAATTCCGGCGTCCTCCCGCATGAGCCGGACCGGAAATGGAAAAGGCCAGACAAATCAAAATCGCGGTAGCGGCCAAAATGCGGGTCATGCAGAAGCCCCGTCGCCATCCCCTGAAAATGGGTCGAAACTGAGCATTATGTTACTGCCGCTGCCAGGACGGCAAAAGCAAGTGCCTGCTTAACAATTCGTCGGCAAAAGCGGCATTTTTTGACCGCAATCGCCGCATTTCGCCGCGTTTGCCTCATCCCGGTTCAACGGATAAGACGGCCCCTTGAAAGCACTGGGATTCGGCTGACGAGGGTTTTGGCGGGATGCGGGTTCTCTGCACCAATGATGACGGCATTCATGCGCCCGGCCTGAAGGTTGTCGAGGAGATTGCGCGCGCGCTTTCCGACGATGTGTGGATCGTGGCGCCGGAGCTCGACCAGTCCGGCGTGTCGCATTCGCTCTCGCTCAATGATCCGCTGCGGCTGCGCGAGGTTGGGCCACGGCATTTTGCCGTGCGCGGCACGCCGACCGACTGCGTCATCATGGGCGCGCGGCATATTCTGGGGGATACGATGCCCGATCTCGTGCTGTCGGGCGTCAACAAGGGACGCAACGTCGCCGAGGACGTCGTCTACTCCGGCACGATCGCGGGCGCGCTCGAAGGCACCATTCTCGGCCTGCCGTCGTTTGCGTTGTCGCAGGAATTTTCGATTGAGACGCGCGAGCGTCCGCTCTGGGAAACCGCGCTGAAATTCGGTCCCTCGATCATCCGCAAGGTAATCGCCGCGGGCATCCCGAAGAACACGGTGATCAATGTGAACTTCCCGGCCTGCGCGCCGGACGAGGTGGCCGGCATCCGCGTCACCCGGCAGGGCAAGCGCAATCTCGGATTCCTAAAGGTGGATCAGCGCCGCGACGGCCGCGGCAATCCTTATTTCTGGATCGGCTTCGAGCGGCTGGCGATGATGGATACGCCGGCGGAAGGCACGGATCTGGCCGCACTCGCAGCGCGCTATGTTTCGGTGACCCCGCTGCGGCTCGATCGTACCGACGAGGTGTTTTCGGAAGCGCTGACCGAGACGCTGAAATAGCCCGCTGCTACACCGTCGCGCTGCGCAGCGTGGTGTCAATCATCTTGCCCAGCGTCTCGAGCTGGAATGGCTTCTGCAAGGCAGGGCGGTCGCGGTATTCCTCAGGCAAGCCAGAGGAGCCATAGCCGGTCGCGAAGATGAAGGGCCGGTTGCGGGCCTTGATCAGGTCGGCGACCGGAGAAATCACCTTGCCGTTGACGTTGACGTCGAGGATCGCCAGATCGAAGTAGGTCGTTTCCGCCAGCCGCAGGGCCTCACCGATCTCGCCTGCCTCGGCGGCCACGGTGTAACCGAGCTCCTCCAGCATGTCGGAAACCATCATCCTGATCATGACCTCGTCTTCAACGAGGAACACTGAGCCGCGTGGCGGCCGCGTCGGTGTCATGAGATCAGTCCTTGCCCATCCTGATCGCCAACGTTCGCAAAAATCGTCAATGGGTGCAACGATTAGATGGCGAGCTGCAGAGCACAATCAATTCTTTCGCAGGCCTGTCGTCGCGGAATCAAGCGGGCGGTGGCGTTACGCGCCGCCGGCATGGCCGGTTCCACAACCGGAACGATTGGCGGCAAAATTGCTCCGCACGCGAGCGCTACATTTTGTATCAAAGAGTCTTGTATCAAAGAGTCCTGCCGGGCGATTCTCCGGCTAGCCAGGCGAGACCGAGATGTCCTCACGGCAAGGCCCTCCCGAGAAGATGATGTTTCAGCTGACCCTGCGGCGGCGCGGGATCAGCGACCAGGCAGTGCTGCGCGCGCTGGAGGAAGTGCCGCGCGAGGCCTTTGTGGAGGAGCGTGACCGTGCGGACGCCTATCGGGACAGCGCGCTCGGCATCGCCTGTGGACAGACTATCAGCCAGCCCTTCGTGGTGGCCTACATGACCGAGCAATTGCAACTGCGAAAGCATCATCGCGTGCTCGAGATCGGTACCGGCTCCGGCTACCAGGCTGCCGTCCTGTCCCGGCTTGCCGGCCAGGTGCTCACGATCGAGCGCTTCCGCACCCTGGCCGATGCCGCCCGCCGGCGGCTCGAGGAGACGGGGTGCGATAATATCGAGGTGATGCTGGCGGACGGGCTGAACCTGCCTGCCAATATCGGCCCTTTCGACCGCATCATCGTTACCGCGGCGATGGAGAAAATCCCGGAAAATCTCACCGATCGCCTGGAGACGGACGGCATCCTGATCGCGCCGGTCGGGCCGCACCAGGGCGTGCAGACGCTCATTCGTGTCGTCAAAACTGGCAGCGGGCTCGAGCGAAAAGAGCTCGTCGACGTGCGCTTTGTGCCGGCACTGCCGGGAATTGCCCGCGAACTCTGACCCATTCCGTGAAACTGCGGATCGGTTGTGCCGCCAAGGCCTTATCGGCGGCTTAAGCGGTTATTTACTGGGAACGTGTTTACTCAAAGACGTCATTTGTTGCGTACGAGTGAGTAACCATGTCCCGTGCTGACGCCTTTTCCGGCTCGCGCCGCGTACCGCAGCTTGCGGCACTGGCATTGATCTCCATTGGCGTCGCCGGCTGTAGCAGCGACATGTCGAGCCGGCTGGCTAATCCTTTCGGCTATCAGCCGGAGGCCACCGGCACGGTGCCGCAGGCCCAGGTTGAGCGCCGCGATGTGCCACAATATGCGCGCCCGGCCTACCAGTCTTCGTCCTTGCCGCCGGTCGTTTCCGCACCGCAATCCTATCCGGCTTCGCAGTCCTATGCGGCTCAGCCGTCCTATCCCAGCGCCGGCGTGTCCGGGGGCGGGCGTGGGCTTGCCTCCTACACGCCGCCGTCGACACCGCCGGCCCGGCCGCATCTGGAGACCACGGCGAGCGTGCCGCCGCGCTCCGTCGCTGCCGCGCATCCTGTGGCCCACGCCACCACGACCACCATCATCGTCGGCACCAGCGATACGCTGGAAGTTCTGGCGCAGCGATATCACGTGACGCCGGCCGCGATCCTCGCCGCCAACGGCTATAAGGGCCCGCGCAGATTATCGCCCGGCCAGGCCCTGGTCATTCCGCATCCGACCTCGACGGCCGCAGCTCCCGCTCCGGCCCAGTTCGCCGCCGCGCCTGTGAGCAGGCCCGTCCTTGCCGCTTCTGCCCCGAGCGTTCACGTGGTCAATCCCGGCGAGACGCTGGCGAGCATCGCCCACCATAATCATGTCTCGGTCGCCGAACTCGCCAGAGCGAACAACATCGATGCGTCCGCAAAGCTCAAGCTCGGCATGCGTCTCAACGTGCCGACCAGGGCGGCTGCCGCGGCTCCGGCCGCGCCGGTCGGCGTCGTTGCCGCCGCGCCTGCGGTCATGACCGTGCCGGCAGCCAACACCAAGGTCGCGGCTGCGGCTCCGCAGCAGAGCGCTCATCTGGCGCAAGCCAGTCCGCAGCCGGATGAGATGGCGGCCGCTGCGCCGGCCGTGAAGTCCAGCGAAGCCACCGGTGCGCTGCCGACCTTCCGCTGGCCGGTGCGCGGCAAGGTGATCGCGGCCTATGGCGCCAAGACCAACGGCAAGTCCAATGACGGCATCAATCTCGCGGTTCCGGAAGGCACGCCCGTGAAGGCAGCCGAGGATGGCACCGTCGCCTATGCCGGAAACGAGCTGAAGGGTTACGGCAATCTGATCCTGATTCGGCATGCCAACGGCTACGTCACTGCATATGCCCATGCGAGTGAGCTGCTGGTGAAGCGCGGGGATACGATCAAGCGCGGTCAGGTGATTGCCAAGTCGGGTCAGTCGGGAGAGGTGGGGTCGCCGCAGCTCCACTTCGAAATCCGCAAGGGTTCTCAGCCCGTCGACCCGCTTCAATTCCTGAGCGGGGCGTAAAAGCCCGCGCGCTTGGCTAAGCTAACGCCGTCGTTGCCCGGCTTGACCGGGCAACCCAGTATTCCAGAGGCGCCAGTGCTTCACTTAGCTGCCTCTGGAGTACTGGATTCCCTGCTTTCGCGGGGAATGACCACAATGGTGTAATGAGAGCGCCGCTATTTCCCGCTCAGCTTCACACCCATCCGCCCCGCCAATTCCTGCACGAACTGCCAGGCGACGCGGCCGGAGCGTGAGCCCCGGGTGGTCGACCATTCCAGCGCCTCGCGCTCCAGCGCTTCGTCGTCGAGCTGGATGCCGAAATGGCCGCAATAGCCCCTCACCATGGCGAGGTATTCGTCCTGGCTGCAGCGGTGGAAGCCGAGCCACAGGCCGAAGCGATCCGACAGCGACACTTTCTCCTCGACCGCTTCGCCCGGGTTGATCGCCGTCGAGCGCTCGTTCTCGATCATCTCGCGCGCCAGGAGGTGGCGCCGGTTCGAGGTAGCATAAAGGATGACGTTGTCGGGACGGCCCTCGATGCCGCCTTCCAGCACCGCCTTCAGCGACTTGTAGGAGGCGTCATTGCCATCAAAGGACAGATCGTCGCAGAACACGATGAAGCGGTAGGGCGAGGCCCGGAGCACCTCCATCAGCGCCGGCAGGCTCTCGATGTCCTCGCGGTGGATTTCGATCAGCTTCAGCTTGTCGGCCGGCTTGCGCTCCAGATTGATCGTGGCATGGGCGGCCTTGACCAGCGACGACTTGCCCATGCCGCGCGCGCCCCAGAGCAGCGCGTTATTGGCGGGCAGCCCGCTGGCGAAACGCTCGGTGTTCTCGATCAGGATGTCGCGCATCCGGTCGATGCCCTTGAGCAGGAAGAGATCGACGCGGCTGACCCGCTTGACCTCCGACAGCCGCCCGTCCGGATGCCAGACGAAAGCATCGGCATTGGCGAACGACTGAGCCGCATCGGGCGCCGGTGCGCCCCTGGAAAGGTGAGCCGCAATGGTCTCCAGCGCCCGGACAATCCGCAGCGGTACCTCGTCGGCAGGCGACGTCGTAGGGCGTTTTGCCGCGACTTTTGCTGCCTTCCGGGCGATCGCCCTCGAAGCAGGGCGGGAGACGGTTTTGCTGGGTTTTCTCGACATGACTCAAGTTCCTGACGGGGCAGCCTTATCGGGCCTTAACGAACGCCGCAAGCCGCGCAAAGTAGGGCACGGGGCAGCGTTGCAATTGGGACCGCGACCGCTATATTCCGCGCGAATTTGCCCCGAACCGGACCTTTTCGGGCGCAGCCGGTTCAGCCCCGTTTCACGAGGATATTCTGATGTTCATTACCCCTGCCTATGCCCAGGCCGCGGCCGGTGGCGATACCAACAGCATGTTGATGTCGCTTCTGCCGTTCGCGCTGATCTTCGTGATCATGTACTTCCTGATTCTGCGGCCGCAGCAGAAGAAGGTGAAGGACCATGCCGAGCTCGTGAAGAACATCCGCCGCGGCGATACGGTCGTGACCTCGGGCGGTCTGGTCGGCAAGGTCACCAAGGTCGTCGATGACGACCAGATCGAGTTCGAAATCTCCGACGGCGTCCGCGTCCGCCAGATGCGCCAGATGATCTCGGGCGTGCGTGCCAAGGGCGAGCCGGCCAAGGAGATCATCAAGGACGAGACGTCCTCGAGCTGATCCTTATTTCGCGCGGTTTGGGCGAACCGCGGTTTCTCACGCTGAAGAGTCAACTCGATGTTGTATTTCACCCGGTGGAAGGCGCTCGGCATCATCGTGACGGCGCTGCTGGTTTGCCTTTTCGCCGTGCCGAACTTCTTTTCCGAAGCGCGGGTCAGGACCTGGCCGGAATGGGCGCAGCGGCGGATGGTGCTTGGCCTCGACCTGCAGGGCGGCTCCTATCTGCTGCTCGAAATCGATTCCAATTACGTGAAGAAGGAAAAGCTCGACCAGGTGCGCGATGACGTGCGTCGCACCCTGCGCGAGGCCAAGATCGGCTACACCGGTCTTGCGAGCAAGGGTGACGCGGTCGAGGTTCGTATCACCCGGGAGAACGAGCAGCAGACGGCGCTGTCCAAGCTGCGCGAGCTGATCCAGCCCCTCGGCGGACTATTGGGCTCGAACGGCCAGCGCTCGCTGGAGGTGACGGATTTGGGCGGTGGAGCGATCCGCCTGACGGTGCCGCAGGCTGCCATTAATGATCGAATCCGGCAGGCTATCGAGCAGTCGATCCAGATCGTCGAAAAACGCGTCAACCAGCTCGGCACTGTCGAGCCCGTGATCCAGCGCCAGGGCACTGACCGCATCCTGGTGCAGGTGCCCGGCCTGCAGGACCCGACCCATCTGAAGGAGCTGCTGGGCAAGACCGCAAAAATGGAATTCCGAATGGTCGACACCTCGGTGCCGCCCGACCAGGCGCAGGCGGCCGGGCTGCCGGCCGACGACGAGCTTTTGATGAGCGCGTCCTCGCCGAAGGTGCCCTACGTCATCAAGAAGCAGGTGCTGGTTTCCGGTGGCGATCTCACCGACGCACAGCCGGGCTTCGACCAGCGCACGAGCGAGCCGGTGGTGAATTTCAAGTTCAACACCTCGGGCTCGCGCAAATTCGCGCAGGCGACCTCCGAGAATGTCGGACAACCCTTTGCGATCGTGCTCGACAATGAGGTGATCTCGGCACCCGTGATCCGTGAGCCGATCACCGGTGGCCAGGGCCAGATCTCCGGCAATTTCACCGTGCAATCCGCCAATGATCTGGCCGTCCTGCTGCGCGCGGGCGCGCTGCCGGCGCCGCTGACCGTCGTCGAGGAGCGCACCGTCGGTCCCGGTCTCGGCCAGGACTCGATCGAGAAGGGCGAGCTTGCGGCCTATGTCGGCGCGATCATGGTTGTCGTGTTCATGCTCGTGACCTACCGGCTGTTCGGGGTGTTCGCCAACATCGCCGTGGCGATCAATGTCGCCATGATCTTCGGCCTGCTGTCACTGCTCAACGCCACTCTGACCTTGCCCGGCATCGCCGGTATCGTGCTCACGGTCGGCATCGCGGTTGACTCCAACGTGCTGATCTATGAGCGCATCCGCGAAGAAATCCGCGGTGGACGCAACGCGATTTCGGCGATCGATGCCGGATTCCGGCGGGCGTTGGCGACCATTCTCGACTCCAACATCACGACCTTTATCGCCGCCGCCGTGCTGTTCTATATCGGCACCGGCCCGGTGCGCGGCTTCGCCGTGACGCTCGGCATCGGCATCATCACCACGGTCTTCACCGCCTTCACCCTGACCCGCCTGATCGTGGCGTGGTGGGTGCGGTGGAAGCGGCCGCAAACCGTGCCGATTTGATGCGAGGCTAGAAGTGACTCATTACGTTCTCATCGGCCTCGGCATCCTGATCGTCATCCTGACGGTCGTCAGCGCGCTTGGCATTCTCCCGTCGCTGCGCATCGTCCCCGACGATACGCATTTCGACTTCACCCAGTTTCGCCGTATCTCGTTCCCGATCTCGGCGACGCTGTCGATCATCGCGATCACGCTGTTCTTCACCCACGGCCTCAATTTCGGCATCGACTTCAAGGGCGGCACGCTCCTCGAGGTGCGGGCCAAGAGCGGCGCGGCCGATATCGCGGGCATGCGCAGCAAGCTGAACGCGCTTGGGCTGGGCGATGTCCAGCTCCAGCAATTCGGCGGACCGGAAGAGGTGCTGATCCGCGTCGCCGAACAGCCGGGCGGCGATGCCGCACAGCAGGCGGCGGTTTCGAAGGTGCGCGGCTCGCTCGGCGATTCCGTCGACTATCGCCGCGTCGAAGTGGTGGGCCCGCGCGTCTCCGGCGAGCTTCTGGCCTACGGCATGCTCGGCCTGATGCTCGCGATCATGGGCATCCTGATCTATCTCTGGTTCCGGTTCGAATGGCAGTTTGCGCTTGGCGCCATGATCGCCAACGTGCACGATATCGTGCTGACCATCGGCTTCATGTCGATCACGCAGGTCGATTTCGATCTGACCAGCATCGCGGCGCTACTCACGATTCTCGGCTACTCGCTCAACGATACCGTCGTCATCTATGACCGTATCCGTGAAATGCTGCGGCGCTACAAGAAGATGCCGATGCCGCAGCTTCTGAACGAGTCGATCAATTCGACGCTGTCGCGCTCGATCATCACCCACGTCACCGTGACGCTCGCGCTGCTCGCGTTGCTGCTGTTCGGCGGCCAGGCGATCCACAGCTTCACGGCTGTCATGATGTTCGGCGTGGTGCTGGTCGGCACCTACACCTCGATCTTCATCGCTGCGCCCATCCTGATCTATCTCGGGGTCGGCACGACGCGCGGCGAAGCGCCGGAAACGCCGACCAAGAAGGAATCGTCGGAAACGCCGGCCAAGAAGCCGGCCGCAACGGCCGCCAGGAAGTAAGCCTCCATGCCCGTCACGCGGGCATGATGGCGTGAGTGGGCGCAAGTTTTGGAAGTCAGGTCATGCCCCAACAAGATGATGCGCCCCATCTTCCAAGGTCGGCACCGATCGAGGCTTACGGCAAGGGCGGCTTTGCCTTTGCCGATATGTCGCATCGGGGCTCGCTGTTGTGCCTGCCTCATGGAATCTGGGCCTGGGACGTCGCGGCGCCGGAACAGATCGACAAATATTCGCTCGAGCGGGTATTCGCGGCGGCGAACGCCATCGATACGCTGATCGTCGGCACCGGCACCAAGGTCTGGTTGCCGCCGGCCGAGCTTCGCTCAGCGCTTCGGGCCGTGCATGTGGTGCTGGATGCGATGCAGACGGGGCCTGCGATCCGCACCTACAACATCATGTTGGGCGAACGGCGGCGCGTCGCGGCCGCATTGATCGCGGTGCCATGACCGGCGCGGACAAGGACGCCGCGGTCTTTTGCGCCGATCTCGTACGCAGTCACGACTTCGTCCGCTACGCCTCGACGCTGTTCGTGCCTGCCGAGGAGCGGCGGGCGCTGCTTGCGCTCTATGCCTTCAATGTCGAGATTTCCCGCGTCCGTGACCAGATCAGCCAGCCCTTGCCGGGCGAAATCCGGATGCAATGGTGGACGGATCTGTTGGCCGGCGCCGGCCAAGGCGAGGCCGAGGGAAATCCGGTGGCATCCGAGCTCTCGGCCGCGATCCACGCTTACGGGCTTCCCACCGAGCCGATGTCGCGGCTGATCGCCGAGCACCAGTTCGACCTCTACAACGATCCGATGCCGACGCTGGCTGCGCTCGAAGGCTATGTCCATGAGACGGCCTCCGCGCTGTTTGCGCTGGCGGCAAGGATCCTGGCGCCGCCGTCGGCCGAGATCGAGCATCTTTCGCGTCACGCCGGTTTTGCCGGAGGATTTGTGCAGGTGATCGCATCGCTGCCGCGGGATGCGGCGCGCCGGCAGCTTTTCCTGCCGCTGCAATTCCTGCAAAGCCAGGGCGTCGGCATGGAAGAGGTGTTTTCGGGCAAGCAGACACCGAAGCTGCGCGCCGCGATCGACCGCTTGCTCGGTGAGGCGCGGGCGCATCTGCAGACGGCCGAAGAACTGCTGGCGCAAGTGCCGGTGAGCGTGCGTCCGGCCTTCCTGCCGCTGGTGCTGGTGCGCCACGATCTCGCGCGGATGTCGCGCGCCGATAATGAT
>Ga0310811_10001841_pt1 | contig 26355 bp, 26 predicted proteins | sample YCmetagenome_FD_207642 | JGI IMG/M metagenome (GOLD analysis project Ga0310811, IMG submission 207642) | Soil microbial communities from experimental microcosm in Duke University, North Carolina, United States - YC | ecosystem: Engineered > Artificial ecosystem > Soil microcosm > Unclassified ... | reverse complement strand
AGTAACATTCAATGCTACCACCCCGGTCATTTCTTTGCAAGACCTCGCGGTGGATACACTCATTTGTAGTGCAGCTGGCACAAGCTATGAATGGTTTTTAAACGGACAAACGATTACAGGAGAAACTGCAAAAAAACTGGAAGTTACAACCGACGGTGATTACATAGTTAAATTTACCGATGCGAACGGATGCATTTCTACCTCTTCTGCCGTCTACACCTATCATGCTGATGGAAGTGGAACGACAGGTATAAAAGATCTTTCAGAGGAAGCGCATATTCGCTATTATCCGAACCCCGCACACCAGGCTTTGTATATGACCTGGGATGCTAACAAACAGATCACCAAAATCCGGCTTATCAATGCCATGGGAGCAGAAATGTACGAAAGCTCAAATAATGGCGGCGAAAGTTCCTGGACAATCAATCTCGAAAACTATCAGACAGGTTTGTACTGGATTGAACTGAGCAACGACGAAAACAAATTTGTAAAGAAAATAGTTGTTGAGTAAAAGTAATCAATTTCTCCTGGCACAAGGATCTGCCTGTGTCAGGAGAAATTAAAAATGTGAGCGAAATTATTTTGGATAGAGTTGATTTTTTTCTTGTTTTATTTTTCTCAAAGCTCTAAAAGTAATTTCAACCTATGATTCCTCGTGTTTTACTATACCTAATAAAAAAAGAGTTACAATTTTCATTGTAACTCTTTCATTTCAGTGCGGAATGGACGGGACTCGAACCCGCGACCTCCTGCGTGACAGGCATTATTTTGATATTTGGTTTTAATTGTTTATTTTAATATTATTATTGTTAATCAATGTATTGTAATTTATTGTTTGACTATTTTTATACGGTTTAAACAATGTTTATTAGATTTGTTTAAACCATGTTTAAACCAGAATCAAGTCATCTAGCTTAAATTTTAAAAAATGGCATCTGTAGCAGTAGTTTTATATAAGCAAAAAACATTAAGTAACGGAGAGCATCCTCTTATGCTTAGAATCATTAAAGATCGCAAGCCAAGCTATCGTTCTATTGGTCATTCTTGCAAACCTGAATTATGGGATGACGAAGGTAATTGTCTGAGTAAAAAACACCCTAATTATCGTCAGTTAAAAATACTAATAGACCAAAAAGTTATTGAAGCTAATAAACTCATTCTCGATTCAGAGATAGAGGAGAAAAATTTCTCGGCTGAAGACATTGTAACTAAAACAAAAAAGAGCGCTAATAAAATCACAGTTTTTAAATTTTATGATGAAGTAATCGAGCGTCTCAAAAAAGCTAATAAAATTGGAAATGCCAATGTATATAGAGATTCAAGAAAAGCATTATATAAATACAGAAATGGGAAAGATCTTTTCTTTACACAGATTGATCCGGCCTTGTTAAATAAGCTGGAAGAATATTTGCTTGGAAATGGAGTGAGCGAAAATTCAATCAGTGTTTATATAAGAACATTAAGGTCTTTATTCAATAAAGCAGTTATAGAAGGATATGCGAAAAAAGATAATTATCCGTTTGAACTATATAAAATCAGTAAACTTGATACTAAAACAAAAAAACGGGCTATTACAAAAGACTTAATGCAGCGCATCATTCAAAAGGAATTAGAAGTAGAATCAATTGAATGGCATAGCAAAAATTATTTCCTGTTTAGCTATTATAATATGGGAATAAATTTCATCGATATAGCTCATCTGAAAAACTCTAATATTGAAAATGGTCGATTGAAATATAATCGGATAAAAACCGGAAAAGAATATAACGTTAAGCTGTTACCTCCGGCTTTGGATATTCTTAATTATTATTTAAGCCGTCAGGAATCAGCATATATTTTTCCGATTCTAAATGATAAGGTGCATATTACTCAGGCTCAGATTTATAATAGGGTAAACAAAGTAACTAAACAAGTGAATGCTGGATTGAAAGAAATTGCTAAACTTTGCAACATAGATGTTCACCTTACTACCTATGTGGCACGACATTCATGGGCTACAATACTAAAGAAAAGTGGGGTGTCTACATCTGTGATTAGTGAGGCAATGAAACACGATACTGAAAAAACAACACAAGTGTACCTGGATAGTTTTGAAAACGATATAATTGATGAGGCTAATCAAAAATTATTAGAATAATATTTAATCTACTCTTAAACTTATGGAACTCTTAGAAGTAAATTCATTATACAACTTGGCCTATAATGATGCAATTGAAGAAATGTCTAAACAGAGGAAAGAAATCGAGTTTACCAATAGTCATAAAAATGAGCTTTCGATATTGAGAATAATTTCGAATGCTATTGCCTATGCGGAAACCTCTTTAACAGCATATAATTATAAAGCCAATCCCTTAGATGGATCAGCTTCCTATAATAGTCATAGAGTAAAAGAAGAGATCATAAAATATTACGATAATAAAAAAGAAGATTATAAAGAGAATTCATGTTACTATTTTATAAAAGAATATTTTTCTGTAATTACAAGTAACTATTCTGGGCTTATTAGTACAGTTCAAAAAGAAAGTGAAGATCCTTTTTCATTGACAAAAGCGGATATTATAAAACTAATCGCTAGAAAAGAAGCATATAAAAAACTCAGAAATGAATTTTATGAAGAATGGAAACGTGCAACAACAAACAATGAATCGGAAGAAATTTTATCTGATGAAGTAAATGTACTAGATCAGATAGAATGGTTGGGAACGCAAAAAGAATTGGCCGAACTTTTTATCGAGTTGAAAAGGAAAGGATATATTAAAGATATAAAAGCTACTCTAGTTAAATCATTTTTTACAAACGCTAATAGCATTCAACAAATACTAAAACCTGCCACAGATCCAAAAACTAAGGCTGACACATATTCCGGTGTGTATACTTCCAACTATAAAAGCCGTTTTGACAGTATCAAATCCACTACGAATACTCCTGAAAAAAAGTAATGTAAATCAATTATCTATATTTTAAAGTCGTTACGGTAACGATTACGGTAATCATTACCGTAGCGACAAATCAGGCTCACTTGCTTCATATTTGCACTACTAAAGGGTAGGAGGTATCACTATGAGAATGGCAAGATGTAGGTCTGAATGAGCCTTATGAAATTGGAATTAAGGATTCAAGAAACATTATAGGTAAACCAGTCAATAAAATTTAGCATGGACAATTTGATTTTAACACAGCTTACTCAACAAGAAATGAAGAAGCTGATTAAAGAAAGTATTAGAGAAATACTTTTTGAAGAGAAAGAAAAGAATGGAGGGAAGTCTACTCCTGATTTTATGACAATTGAACAAGCCGCCGCTTTTCTTCAAATGTCGGTTCAAACGATTTATGGATACACTTCTAGGAAAGTTATTCCATTTATCAAAAGAGGAAAACAGTTAAGGTTTTTGCGAGCTGATCTGGAGAATTGGCTCGTAGGAGGAAAGAATAAATCTGTCTCGGAGATGAAACAGGAGATAAGAGAAACAGGAACTTTAAAATTTTAATGAAATAATATATGAGAACGAAATCTTATGAAGTGCCGGCAGACTTAATGCCGGACTTCGCAAAAATTGTAGAAGAGTGGGATATAGCTTGCAGCGTTATTGGCGTTAATGAAGATGAGATGGTAATCCTGGAAGTAGATTATGAGCCGGAGGAAAAAGAGGCTATCCATGAGCTTGCCGATCTCATTGAAGAGTATTGGGAATAGAAGACATTAATTTGTCCGGAGAGGTATAATGCTTCTCCGGATTTAATATCATGAGAGAAGAAAAGAAAACGCCGGAAACATCGGGAGTGATGTACGTGGTATCAAAAGAATTTATGGATTTATTAATCGAAAAACAGGACCGAATTATAGCTATGCTGGAAGGAATGACAGGCTATAAGTCAGAAGGTGTTTTAGGTGATTATGTTTCCGAGGAACATGCCAGAGTAATGCTAGGCCGTAAAAACACTTGGTTCTGGATGATGCGTACTAAAGGGCTTTTGAGCTTTACTAAAGTAGGAAGGAAAACGTTTTATAAAAGAGAAGAATTAGTTCGTTATTTGGATGAGAATAGTAAGCCTGCATATCGGAAAAGGTAAAAAAATACGCTTATAAGCGTATTGTATCTATGAAGTAGTCTGATAAAATTTGTTGGTTAAATCTATTATTGATTTCTTTTGATTAATAATAACTTAAAAAGGATCTGTAAATAGTCAGAATATAAATCTTAAATACTATGGAATTAATGAAAATGCTTTCCTTAGGATATTTTCCTAAAGAACTTCCTTTACCATTTTATACTGAAGATTTTGCAAATTTTATTCACGATAAGATTGTCTTAAATAGATCTTTTGTTTCAAGACCTTGCACGCATAATCTCGCTAGACCTGGTAATCAAAGAAGAGTTTTAAGTATATCACACCCTCAGAATTTTTGTAATTTAGCCAAAGTTATTTCTGATAACTGGACATCTATTGAAACTCATTTTTTAAAATCAAATATTTCAAAATCTACTCCAATTATCGACGACAAGGAAGCTAGATGTGTTAAAACAAAGTTCGAGGGAAGTAAACTACCAATAATTAGAGCTGAAATAAGAGGTAAGGCCAAGTATATTTTAAGAATTGACATTTCTCGATTTTATCACTCAATATATACGCATAGTATTCCATGGGCTCTAAGTACTAAGGCAGTCGCAAAATCAGTTCGTTTTGGCGGGTTAGGAAATGATTTAGATTTATTTCTTAGAAATGGACAGGATCAACAGACTCTTGGAATACCTGTTGGGCCGGATACTTCACTAATTATTTCAGAAATATTAGGAACTGCTATTGATGAAAAGTTACAAAGGGATAAAATGATAGGATATAGATATGTGGACGATTTCGAGTTTGTATTTTATTCCAGAGCTGAAGCAGAGCAAGCTTTACCTAAAATAGAATCAATATTACAGGAATTCGAATTAGCATTAAATGTTGATAAAACTTTTATTGACGAATTACCGGTTAGTATTGATAAATACTGGACCACAGTAATAAGAACTTTTGAATTCTCTGGTGAAATTACTACATCAAAATTAATTCATTATTTTGACACACTTTTCTCTTTATATAAAGATAATAAGCGAGAACCTGTTTTAGGTTATGGAATTTCTCGTTTGTCTAATGTAGATATCAGAGATGAAATTATTGAAGATTTATTATTACAATGTGTAAGTATCGAGCCAGGAACTCTTGTTGAAGTGCTTCATTATTGTGACAGTACAGGACTTAAACTTAATGATGATAAATTCAAACATGTATTATTCAATTTAATAAAATATCACGGAGCAATGAAGCATGGTTCAGAAGTATCTTGGGCACTATGGACATGTATATGGAATGACTACATAATACCTGTTGAAGTTGCCGAATCAATCATGTATTTTGATGATTCTATTGTTGCCCTTCTTGGATGTCATGCATATAGTAAAAAACTTATTGATGAGAGCATTTTAAAATATTGGAAAACACTAATGACAAGTGATAGCCTTAAAGATGGTCATTGGTTATTAGCGTATGAAGCTGATCTGAAAAAGTGGTTGCCATCACATGATTCTAAAAACCATATTGATAACGACCCGTTCTTTAAGATTTTAAAACGAAATAAAATATCATTTTATAAAATAAGTAACGAAAAAATAATTTCTGAAAAGCAAAACATAGATTCTTATGGAACTAAGAGATATTCTGGTTATGGTAAAACTAAAAAGATAAAAGCAAATATTGGTAAAACTCCTAAAATTGATATGGATGATGAAAGTTCAGATGATGATCTTCCCTTTTAATTCTATATAATTTTCAAAAACGAATACTTCATCCGTGTTAATTTATTGTGATATAATTTTAAATATTGTTCTTTCATAGGATCATTTAAAAAAGATCTTCCAATCAATTCTTGTATTTGTTTTTCGGAAGTAATAAATAACTTAATTTCATGTTTGATAATTGATTCACTCAATCCAACTTTTATTCCCAGTTCAAAAAAATCATCATAAGCATAGAAGCCATTAGCCTTATGGCTTTCCGTTTCATAATCATTTTCAAATAGCCCATTTTTAAAAGCTAGATCGCTGTCGTCAACGTGTAAGCGCGTACAAAGCAGGTCATAGGCCGGACTTAAAATATAATCACCATCATCGGTTTGCATCAGGGAATAATTTTTCAAGTGTGCGTCTCCGTTAGAGAATACATAGTTGAAAAGCACTATGCGGAAAAGCTTGACTGATTCTATCTTATAAGCACCTACAAATTTCTTTAGAGTTTGAAACAGCAATTCCGCACTGCCTTCATATTTAAAATCCGGCCCTGATCTTATCGCTGATTTCCTTGTCAAGGAGGTAAAATCATCGATCAAATATTTTGTTCCATCCGGCTTTATATCAAACCGCTTTGTAATGTATGCATGTTGACCGTCCTGGAAGAAGATAAGACCATTGGCGGCTGTGTAAATATTAAAAATTTGTTCCGCCAACTGCATAGTGAGATGTTCATTAGCTGGAACCTGATCTATTTTTTTTACGTCAGAGGGAATCGGTTTTAAAATATATTGCCCGTCTTCCTGGAATTTGTTTAGCCGGAGTTTATTCTTTTGAAGTACTAATGAAATTTTATTTTGAACACCGGAGATCGAAAGCCTTTCACGGTTGTCCATAAACAATTCGCGTGTATGCTCATCTTTTTCTGGTGAAAGAAAGGGGAGAATGTGACTTACCTTTTTTCCATTAAAAAGTTTTTTTAAGGCAGATGGACTATACGAATTATATCCTGGTTTAAGAGTAGAAGGACAACGATCTAGTATCATGATTGAATAGGTCTAACGGTGACCGCGCCGATGGTATTACTTCCGGCCGTAGCTAATAGAAGAGAGAAATCATCTCGCTCATCTATTTTCAGGCGGCGGCATTGAAGTTTTCTATTTACACCTTCTGCTAGCAAGCTGGAGAAAAAAGGAAACAGGATATCACTTTTATATTCCTGTTGCGTCTTAGGAAGCGTAAGACTGATAGCAGGAGCGGAGGGATTGACATAATAGTCCTCTGCGTAACGGAATGTAAAAATTCCATCATCTTCTTTGGTCAGTACTCCTGCCAATTCATGATTGCAATATACGTTTGCACTTCGCATTAGCTAAGACTTTTTTTGATATTCACCTCCAATTCCATTCCTAATACGTCAAGCACTTTGATAAGCGTATCTAATGAAGGATTTCCTTTTCCTTGCTCTATGGCATAAATGGTTTTGATCCCAACTTTGGAAATATCCGACAGCTCTTCCTGACTTATCCGAAGCATATCTCTACGTTGTTTAATAACTTTACCAAACGTAAGTTTATCCATGTAATCCAGTATTATAATGCCGATTTACTTTATTTTTTGTAAATCTAATTAAAAAAAAATATAAATCAGTATTATAGTACAGATTTATATGTAAAAATATTAAATAAGACTATTTGAAGTTATATATCGGTACTATAATGCTGATTTTGATTTTAAAAAATGAATTTACCCTAACTTTGTTACAAAATTAACTAAGATTTACCCTTAGTTTGTGACAAATATAATTTTTCCAATATATTTTTCTTGTTCATAAAAAATGACTGTTCACGAAACGTGAACAAATCAAAAAAATGAACATCGTTTCATAATTGCTAAGGGGCAACAATGGAGCAAAAGGGGCAATGCTTAAGATGAAATATGCTTGAATAGATATGGTATATGGTGGATAACCCGATCTGGATTTTCAACTTGATTTTTTTAACTTGTAGAATTGTTTTTTAACGCTGATAACTTGAACCTTAACCTCAATTATTTACCCGAATTAAAGCGCGAAGAGCTTACCGAAATCACAGAAGTGATCATAGCAGAGATGAAGCCTGCTATGGTGATCCTGTTTGGTTCGTATGCGCGCAATACCTGGGCGGAGGAAATCACACATGAGGACGGTATCAAACTACTTTTCAAAAGCGATTACGATATTTTAGTAGTAACATCCAGAGATCTCAATGCTACGGCCAACAAGCAGTGGATAAAAATACAGCAGATTCTCAAAAGCAGAAAATATTCTACTTCGCTTTCCCTCATACAACATTCTGTAGGCTACATAAACAATGAGCTTAGTGCGGGTGGCTATTTTTTTACCGATGTGATCAAGGAAGGTAAGGTGCTTTACGATTCCGGGGAAGTAAAGCTCGGTAAGCCAGGCAATGTTGATCCTGTAGAAGTAAAGAAGCGTGCGAAAGAAGAGTTTGAGAGATGGACTCAAAGTGGTAATGAATTTTTGGAAGTTTTTAATTATAGTTTTGATAAGGAGCTATACAATAAAGCAGCATTTCTATTGCATCAAGCGACAGAAAGTTTTTATACAGCATATCTTTTAGTATTCACCGGCTATAAAGGAAAATCACACGATATAGAAGAATTAGGAAATCAGGTTGCTAAACTTCATCCGGAATTTAAGACTGTTTTCCCAATAGACAACAAACTAGGCAACGAAGCCTTTTTCAAATTGAAGCGAGCTTACGTTGATGCTCGGTATAAGAAGGATTACTCGATTACAAAAGAGGAGTTGAAGTATTTGAGTGGGAGAGTAGAGGTGTTGAAAGCGTTGGCAGAAAAAGTATGTGGTGAAAAAATACGCTCTTGAGCGTATTGGCATAAATTTTATTAAAAATGAAATTTATAGGTTTGATTATGATCACAATCTATTGATGTTATTTGGTATTTAAAATGTGACACATGTATAGAGGATTTAATTTATCTAATGTTGAGTTTCGCGACAATAATTTTGAGCGTTATTTATTTATAGGAGAAAAACATTTAGATCATAATGAGCGAGAGGTAAAGAAAATACTAAATAAATTTATTCTAGAAAATGGAGTATTAGATGGGAATCAAATGCAAAGCAATTGGTTTCCTATGATTGAAGCTGATATTTTTATTTCTCATTCCCATGCTAATAAAAATCTAGCTATTGCATTGGCAGGATGGTTGTATGATTCAATGCACATAACATCTTTTATTGATTCTAGCGTTTGGGGATATGCGTATGATTTACTTTGGATAATTGATAATGAATATTGTATAAGGGACGATCAATCTTATTCTTATGAGTTAAGAAATATATCTACTAGTCACGTCCATGCAATGTTGTCATCAGCATTAACTATGATGATAGATAAAACAGAATGCTTGTTTTTCCTTAATACACCCGATTCAATAAAACCCTCTCAGATTAAAAATGATGATAAAACTTTTTCTCCATGGCTGTATTCTGAAATTTCAATTTCACAATTAATTAGAAAGAAAAAGAAAGAGACACATCGACCAGCAGAAAGAGTACAAAATTTTTCCAAGGGGTTAAATGAAAATTCAATGTTTGAATATCGGGTAGATTTAAATCATCTGACAAGAATAAATGGAGATGATCTTGCTTTGTGGAGACGTAAATATACAAATGAAAAATATCCTTTAGATGTGTTATATAATCTAAATCCCTTGCTAGATGATTTAATTAAATCAACCATAAAAATGTAAGTAGTGCAATGCAACCGTAATAAAATATTACTAACCTTAATAGCTGAATCTATTAAAGTATTAGAAGTATTTCTGTATGAATTTTATCTATAAAATATTTAAACAAAATGTATAGAGGCTTTAATGTAAAATTATCAGATAAAGATTTATCTGAATATGCTAGGTCTGGACAAAATACTTATAACGAAAGTTTTGAGCAGCTTAAAAAGACATTTAATTATAAGAAAATTATAGACGGATCAGCTTTACAAGAAGAATGGTTTCCTCAAATTAAAAAAGATATTTTTATTTCTCATTCTCATAAAAATAAGGACTTGGCAATTCGTTTAGCAGGATTTATACGTGAGCGGTTTAAATTAACATCATTTATTGATTCGTGTCTCTGGGGATATTCTAATGAATTACTAAGACAAGTCGATGATCAGTGTACAATTATTGATAAAGTTGAGAAAAGATATTCATATAGTGATAGAAACGATTCAACAAGTCATGTTCATATGATGTTATCTATGGCTTTAACTACTATGATTGATAGAACAGAATGTTTCTTTTTTTTAAATACTCCTGAAGCAGTTAAAGCATATTCTGAATCAGATAAGACAGAATCACCATGGATTTATTCGGAGATAATGTTGTCAAAAATGATAAGAAGGCGCCAACCAGAAAGAGATATCAAAGGTAGATTATATGAAAGTTATTTAAGTGAAAGAAGTAAATTAAAAATGGTGTATAATTTGGATTTAAGTCACCTTGTTGAATTAGACCATTCTGATTTACTTATTTGGAATGAAATTTTTAGAGGCAAGCAACACCCTCTTGATGATCTTTATCTACTATATTAAATATGAAGAAAAATATATGAGCCAATCAATTTTTATTAGCTGTGTTTATGAAGATAGCCATCGTATAAGTTCTATTCAAAAATGGACTGCAGATGGAAAGTTAGGCGATGTAGTAATCACTCATGAAACTGAAGACAAGCGAGAGCGAGGTAAGGAAGCAATTAAAAGCCATATCGAAAAGAAAATAAGGGGTGCTGCTATAATATTTGTTTTGATTGGTGAAGACACACATAATCATGATTGGATTGAAGTTGAGGTGGAATTAGCTAGTGATTTCCATAAAAAGATTGTATGTATAAGAGTGCCGAATACAAAAGGGGCACCTCCTGTTTTATTAAAAAATTATGAAGTGATAAATTTTGATCCTGATTCTATAAAACGTGTATTGAATGAAATATAAATATAAGAGTATACCTTAAATAATTTTATCAAATCATTAATAGAAATCATATTACTCTCTGAAAATAATCTATGGCTTCTTTATATCCATTAGTACTTTATGCGAAATTGATTGCTATTCTAAATTATAGTGGAATGAATCCTTGGAAAATCGCAATTATAAGCTATCTAATAATAGCAGTCTTAACGTTTATTCCTGTCCTTATCGCAATGCTGAAGAAAGTAAAATTACATCCTGGAGGAGATGGTTTTGCTCAATCTCCTCATTTTTCTGAAGCAAACAGAAAACTTTTACAACAACATTATAGTAGACTTTATGGGACGCTAATTTTTTGGAAAAATACAGCAGAATGGCATAAACGATTTCATTATTATACTCTTTGCTGGACAATCCCAATTTCAATCATGATTCCAATTATCTCTCAATCTATTGATACAACAAGCGAATCAAAACTGTTTTTAACAATTATATCAACCCATACAGCATTACTTATAGCATTCCACAGAGCTTTTAAAATTGAAAATAATTATAAATCTTTTCGACATGGTGAATCGGAGTTTTATGATTTGTATAGAAGATTGTTAGATAGACCTCTTTCTTTCGGTAAGACTGAAGATGAACAATTAGAAAATTATTTTACCGAAACAGAAAAAATTCGAAAAGCCGTTAGAATTGCTGAAACGGATAATTTGCCAATGATCGAAGATAATAAAAAACCAAGTTAATAATGAATAGATATTATATATAACTCAGTGAGATCTTATGAAATAACAATTACAAAACTGCTTGAATGTTAATTATGTATAAATATCAAATTATATTACTTGGTACAATCACCTCTATCTCTGATGAAATAATTTCTCTGTTCTATAAAAAATTAGAACAGTTAAAATTATCAAAAGAGTTTTATGTTTTTTTTGATAGAACAAGTATTGAAAATTATAAGGGTAATCAGCCAGCATATGTTATCTATTTTGGTAATTCAGATGGTAATCATGAAGATGTGGATTTAACTGAAAAGATGATTAAAGATGGTAATATTATTTTGCCAATATTTTATGAGGATTTTAATAAGGAAATTCCCAAAATATTGGAAAACCAAAATGGCTTGAAATATAATAGCGAACAATTAGATAAAATAACCGATCTTATTCTGCAATCTTTTGGTAAATTAAGAAGCACACGTAAAGTTTTTATCAGTTATAAAAGAGACGAATCGACCTACCATGTTAATGAAAATGGTGGCAAGCAAGCTGGACTTACTAAAAAGATTCTAGAAGAGTTTTCTGAACGTGCTGAAATTACAGAAAACCATAGATTGTTGGCACGGTTACCTATTACTACTTATTGGACAACTAACTATGATAGTTTAATTGAAGATTCTTTAAAAAATGCATATAAAGTAGTTGATGTCAAACACCAAGTCAAGCAGCTAGCTAATACGAAGCCTAAACGTGACGCAGTAGTTTATAAAATGCATGGTGATATCCAACATCCCGCTGATGCAGTTTTAACAAAACAACACTTTGAATTATATTATAAAACACACGAGCATTTTGTCACAGCTCTTAGTGGAGATTTGGTGTCAAAGACTTTTCTATTTATTGGATATAGTTTTAACGATCCTAATTTAGATTATGTATTGAGTAGACTTAATATACAGTTTGGACAAGACAATAGAAGACACTATTGTTTTATTAGAAAAGAAAATAAACAAGAAGGAGATGATGAAGAAATTCTAAAGTATAAATTAACAAAGCAAAGGTTACGAGTTAATGATTTAAAAAGGTATAATATAAAAGCTTTATTGGTAGAGAATTTTACTGATATCACTGAAATACTTAGAGAAATAGAAATCCGTTTCAGAAAGAAAACTATTTTTATTTCTGGCAGTGCTGAAGAGTACGGACACTGGAATAGAAATGAAGCTCAAGCGTTCATACATCTTTTAAGTAAGAGAATTATTTTTTCCGGACATAGAATTGTTAATGGGTTCGGTTGGGGAGTGGGAAGTGCCGTCATTAATGGCGCACTCGAAGCTATTTATGAAAAACCAGAGAGGCATTCAGAAGACCAACTAATAATGAAGCCTTTTCCACAATTTGAAACTGGAGAGAAAAAGTTACCTGAGTTATGGGAAGAATATAGACAGCGAATGATTGCCTTAGCAGGAATTGCTATTTTTATTTTTGGCAATAAGATAAATAAGGATGGAGAATTAACCACAGCTAGTGGTGTACAGAGAGAATTTGAAATAGCGATTGAACAAGGGCTTATTCCAATCCCTATTGGAATGACAGGTTATGCTTCTGAAATTATTTATGAGATAGTAATGAAAGACTCTGGCAAATATTATCAAGGGCTAGAGAAGATTATTCCAATTGTAAAAGAATTATCATCTGAAAATATAACACCTGATGATATTGTAAAAAAGGTAATTAGTATTATTAAAGAGATAAATAAGTAACAGATGGCAAGAAAAGTATTTTTTAGTTTCCATTACGATAATGATGTATGGAGAGCTAATCAAGTAAGAAATAGTTGGGTAACTAAGCCCAATACTGAAGCTGCCGGATTTGTTGATGCAGCGGATTTCGAGAAAGTAAAAAAAGGAGGTGATACTGCAATCAAAAAATGGATAGATGATCAACTCGTAGGCACATCTGTTACGGTTATATTGATTGGATCAGAAACGAATCAGAGAGATTTTATCAAATATGAACTAGAGCAAAGCTGGAAAAGAGGGAATGGCATATTAGGAATATATATACATCAGTGTAAAGATAAAGATGGTAAAACTTGTTCTAAAGGGAATAATACATTTGGAGATATTTTTACAAGTTCTGATGTCAATAAAAAATATTTTTATGAACGATTTGAGACTTATGATTGGATAGATAATGATGGATATAACAATATGGGTCAATGGATTGAAACAGCAGCGAAAAAAGCTGGTAAATAAATTAAAGATATGATTTTTGAACGAGGGCATTTCAGTAATAGTAGAGTCAGCGACTCATTAATAAATGAGTCATTAAGACAAATACGTAATTTCAGTTCTATTAATGATCTTTCATCTAAACCCAATGTTTTTATTTCTCATAAGCATGACGATTTAGAAGACTTAAAGGGAATAATGGGCAAGATAGCCGAATTGGGAGGGAAGTCTTATATTGATAGTATGGACAATAAAATGCCAACTCAAACCAATGGCGAAACAGCATCGCGAATTAAAAGTGTAATTAAGAGTTGCAATAAATTCATATTACTTGCAACAGATAAAGCTATTGAATCCTATTGGTGTAATTGGGAATTAGGCATTGGAGATACTTATAAATACATAGATCATATTGCAATTGTTGCAATAAAAGAAAAAGGTACATATGATTTTCAATATAAGGGAAATGAATATCTACAGATTTATCCAACAATAGATTATGAAGATGGAAAATCTTATTACAATAATGGAATAAGTATTCCTGAAGGTTATTATGTAGCAAAACCGAGAAATAAAGATGGAGTACGCTATATTACTCCTTTAAGCACTTGGTTGTATGAAAGATAAATAATGTGTTCATTTATAATGGTATAAGGCTATTTTTAGTTATTTAAATTAAATAAATGTTGAAAAATCAACTGAATAAATATCTCATAATCCTTATTTATTGACTATTTTTGTTATATATAACTGATAATTAAATAATAAGGTGGCATTTCTAAGCAAAAACGAATTAGAGAAATTACTTCCTAAACAGATTAATCCTTTTAATAATAAAAGAATTAAAGATGTTGCGTATGAACTTTCATTAGGTGATGAGGTTTATTTGACCGATTCTAAAACTGAGAAGAAAGAAAAATTAGATGAAAAAAATTCGCAGATAATAATTAAGCCAGGACAATTTGCGCTTTTACTAACAGAAGAAATTGTTTCGGTACCGATAGAAAATATCGCCTTTATTTCCATCAAATTTAAGGAGAAGATTAAAGGCCTTGTTAATGTTTCTGGATTTCATGTTGATCCTGGATTTAGTGGAAAAATTATTTTTTCAGTTTATAATGCAGGTCCAGCACCAATAGTAATGGATAAAGGTAAACCTTATTTTCTTATATGGTTTAGTGAACTAACTAGTGCTGCTGGGAAGTATGATGGGAATCATCAAGGTCAAACAGAAATTACAGCAGATCATGTGGCTGCTTTGAAAGGTGAAATAGCTTCTCCTAATGTTCTATTAGATAGAATAGAAAAGAATGAGAATGGAATTAAAAATAATTGGTGGGCTTTAGGAATAATATTAAGTCTTTCTATTGCATTAAATTTAAAAGTCTTTTACGACCAATCAAAGTTTAATGAGGGTTATAAATTTGGTAAAGAAGAACTAGAATCTAAAGCAAGAGTAAATACTATAATTGATAATATTAATTTAGATAGCTTAATATTGAGCAAAGTCGATAGCACGTTAAAAATAAAAACAGATACTAGCGGTAAGGCAAAAAATTAAATAGTGAAAAAAAACAAAAACCATATTGAACTTTATGATTCGTCTTTTGGGGTTAATGAGCAACTCCCTAGAAAATTTTTAATTTCCTTTAAAGAAATTAAAAATGATGATAAAATAAAAGTTCAGGTATTGTTTGAAGGTAGCCCTGTAGGAGATGTTATTAATGATAACTCTTATGAAAATGATTACTATAGATACCATGATATTTTTCATTACACTTTTGCCACAATGCTTGGATGGTCTCCTTGTACAAGGGCAATGATGAAAAGAAAAAGAAAAAGCGTTCCCTTAATTGATGAAATTGAAGATGGTGCAAGAGCAACCATAACAGAAGAAGCCATTTCTTTAATGGTCTTTAATGAAGCTAAACGAAAGATTTTTTTTGCGAAAGGTAAAAAGATTAAAAAGTCTATCTTAAAAATTATTAAAGAAATGACAGAACCTTTTGAAGTACGCAGCAGAACAGAAACGGATTGGGAAGCTGCTATAATGAAAGGATATGAGCTGTTTAGAATACTTATAAAGAATAATGGCGGTGAGGTATATTTTGACATGGAAAAAAGAACCGCTAATTATTTAACATCAACCAAATAATAATGAAAGCTAGTTTTACTAGCTTTTTCTTTTACATCAGATATAATAATTAAAATTAATAATAAATGGCGCTGACTGCAATAATCAACGACAGAAGTAATATTTCTATTTTTAGTAAAAAGATAGCACCTAAACCTAATGTTGTTTATGAAACATACTGGCGTTTTGCTGCTGAAAGACAGGAGATTTTTTTTAAACGATATAAAGCACAAAAGTCGCCTTGGACGAAAGATAAGATATTAGCTCTTTTTAAGTTTACGAATGCTTATAGAGCTTCTGATAGAGTTAGTCAATACTTGATTAAGAATATAATTTATTCAAATGATAGAAAACCAGAAGATGTATTCTTTCGAATTTTACTCTTCAAGCTATTTAATAAGATAGAGACCTGGGAAGCATTAGAAAAACATGTTGGTGATATTACTTTTGAAACTTATAATTTTAAAACATATAATAAAATACTTGAATCCATAAGGAATAATGGGGAGGCTATTTATTCTGGAGCTTACATCATGGCATCAGGAAATAGTGCATATGGGCAGAAGTTTAAACATCAGAATCATCTAAAGCTTTTGGAAGCAATGATGATAGATAAATTACCCGAAAAGATTCAATCTATGCCTAATATGGAGACATTGTATAATACCTTATTAAGTTATCCTACAATAGGTTCTTTTCTTGCTTATCAATTCAGTATTGATATAAATTATAGTGATCTGACAAATTTTTCTGAAATGGAATTCGTGAAGGCTGGTCCAGGTGCAAAAGATGGAATAAGAAAGTGTTTTGAATATACTGGCGATTATTCTGAGGAAGATATAATCAGAATGATGGCAGATAAACAAAATGAAGAATTTGAAAGATTAGAGTTGAATTTTAAGTCTTTATGGGGACGTCCTTTACAATTGATAGACTGTCAAAATCTATTTTGTGAAGTCGATAAATATTCAAGGGTTGCTCACCCAGAGATATCAGGAATTTCTGACAGGAAACGTATAAAACAGAAGTTTACTCCAACTTCTTTAACGTCTATTGAATACTGTTTTCCAAAGAAATGGGGGATTAATTTAGCATAAGATTCTGCAATATGTCGGAAACTCGCAACATATTTATAAGTCATGAAGGTGAAGATGATAGCCATCTTCAAGGAATGAAGCAGCGCCTTATAGATCAAGGTTATGATGTTCGAAATTATTCTGTAGATAGTACTAATCATAATGATGAGAAAAGACCTTCTGACGCGGAAATAAGAGAAACATTGCGAACTAGAATTAGTTGGTCTAGTGCTTTGATCTGTTTAATCGGTGAAGATACTCATAAAAGTGATTGGGTAAATTTTGAAATTGAAGAAGCTAAAAATCAAGGTAAAAATATTGTTGGAGTGTATGTGCATGGTTGCGCAAACGATGTAGAACTTCCAGAAGCATTTAAAAAATACGGCGGAACGCCATTAGGGTGGAATTCATTAGATAAGTTGGGAGATGCAATCGAAGGTGAAAATATGCCGGCGGAAAATCCTGATAGTTCTCCTAGAGCACCCATTTATAAAGTAACTAGAGTTAAATGTTAAATATAACAATGGCTTTTTTTTCATATAAGATAGAACATGATTATGGATTAGCACCTAATCCTTTTCATGGCTTCTGTACTTTGGCAGTTTGTAAACCAACAATCCGTAATAATAAAAACATTATGATTGGAGATTGGATTATTGGTACAGGAAGTGCTAAACTGAGCCGATTGCACCATTTAATTTTTGCAATGCAATTGGAAGAAAAGATCACACTCGAACAGTATTGGGATGATGAACGATTTCAATCTAAAAAACCAGTCGTTAATGGCAGTTTAGTACAAATGTATGGTGATAACATTTATCATAAAAATCCCAAAACAAAAAAATGGAAACAAGAGAATGGCGCACATTCACTTGAAGGAGGGCGTACAAATGCTAAACATCTTCAAGTTGATACAGGTGGAAAATATGTTTTGATATCTAAAGCTTTTTATTATTTCGGCGATAATTCCTTTACAATACCCAAGCGGTTTTGGGATGTATGTAGTGAAGGAAGAAATATGAAAGGTCCTTCAATCCCTGAAAAAACAGCAAATAGATTTATTGAGTGGCTTCAATCTAAATATGATATTGGTATTTATGGTGATCCCATAAATTGGAAAGAACATCTTAAGAAGAAGTATTAGTTCTTTTCTATTATGCTGAAAACGATTATAGATTTATCATTGCTTAATAATTATCTAAAATTGACAATATGTTTTTTTTCTTATATATTGGCCATGCGAACATTCACTTAAACAACAAGATTTTCATCACCAGAAAAAACACTAAAACATATTTAAAAACATTGCCCGGTTGAGAGCAGGTGTAAGTCCTGTCCCTCTGAGTTTACTTGGATGTTCGCAGCACAACCGGGCAATTCTTTTGTCATTTTAATTTTCAATATATGCGAACATCCGATCATTCAATCAAAACAGAACGTCCGCCAGGCGTAGGTTCTAAAAAACGGAAGAAGATAAAGCTTCCTGAAAACTCAAAAATCACCAAGAAAATAATCAGAGAACTGGAAACGCTTCTCGATTTTGTACCGCCTGCACGCCTTAGCAGAGAATTAAGGAACATGTTTCTTTCCTATCTCTATTATGAAAGAGAAGTTCTGCCGAATGATTTCGGAGAAACGGTCGCAGATTTTCAGTTTCTCTTTGAATTTTTGGATTCAATGACAGAAAGCGAATAGTAGAAATCGTTGTCGCAACAAATGTGACAACGATTTTCTATGGTTTAATGCGAATAATGTGTCTCTATGTGTAATTAAGATGTTTCTATCTGTACGCAAACTTTGCTATTGATCAATTAATGTCAATTTATGAGTACTAAAACCCGTTTAGAGCTATGTTTTAAACATACCCAATCAAACGTTCTAGGATATTATCTATGTTATTATATTCCCTCCCGAAATGATGTTACTATATGTTAAGAATATAATTTACAATTTCAATCAAATTTGATTTTCCAGCGCCGTTTGGCCCAATCAAAATTGTAAAGTCATCGTTAAAAATAATTGTTGGAGGAGCATTTAAAAGTTCAATCTTAGGGAAGCTTAAGATATTGGAAATAGTAATATTTCGAATTTTCATATTTTAAGGCTAAGTATTAATTGTTATTTGAGGTTTCAGCAGTACTGGTACACGTAACTATTTAGTTGTATTATCCTCTTGTATCCGACTAAGTTCTTTTTTATACAGATTTAACATGAGCTCATTAAATTGAGTGAATTTTTCTAGATGTTCTATTCTATTTTTTATTTTTTCTATTTCATATTTTTTCATTGTAGAGTCCTCATTCTCTTCACTTGTATTAATTTCTTTATCTAAAAGAATTGTAATTATCTTTATATCATCGATATCAGGCAGGTCAGTTGTATTTTGAAGTAACTCTTTGGTTGCTTCATCTTGAGCTTCGAGTGCTGCCTGTTTTAGAATAAAATCAATCCAGATTCTAGCAGTTTTATCAATGTTTTTTATAACATTAAGTGAATCTTTTACTGATTTTTTTTCCGTTAGGTTTATATCTTTTTCAGGAACGGTTCTAAAAAAATAGGGATCTTCTTTTTCTGGTGTAATTTCTTGCAATAAATTTAAGATAGGAGCAAAATTTTCTAAAGGCTGTTTACGTAATGTCCACCTGTGTTTCCATAGCTTTAGAATTGTGTCATAGCACTCTTGTTCGATATTAGATTTTTCTAAACCATTAGAATTTTCAGCAAGCTTAATTTTTTCTGAAATATAGTAAACCATCCATCGAGATAAGGTATCACTACTCGATTCCAGGTCTAATTCTTTCGTCAGTATTTTACCTAAGTTGATAACTTGTTTTTCTATTTCTGAGTTTTCCATCTTCTGATAAGATATAAATTTTGTGTGCCGGTTTTCTATATTCTCTTTTTGCTTCATTATGTCTGTAGGAAACATCTCTTTTTATTTCAACCTCTAATATTAAATCGCATTTTAGGGTATAACAAAGATATTTTAAAAAGGATAAAGAGGCTTTCAAACGTTTACCTGATTGAGTAGGCACTTTATATGTGTCATCTATATAACTGTTCCATATCTCACATACAAGTGAAGGATTTGTAGATATTGAAGAAGTCCATATTTTTCCTTCTTCGTCTACTGCTAAATTTAGTTTATCTTTAATGCTTTCTCCTATTGAATACGGCGGATAACTAATATCATTTGCATAGAGGTCAAATTCATCTAATCTGTTAGATTTCGAATATGTTTTAATCCATCCTTTGAGGTTAAATAGGTCTGCATCTATTTCTACTCTGTCTTCTTCATAATCTGGTAATTTGTAATCATAAGGATCTTTACAATTACTCAATGCATATAAAAGTGATTTGGATGTTGCTCTAGAAACTAAGGCTGTAGATATGGAATAATTTTCAGAGCAATCATTGTGTTTTTCATGCCAACCTCCTTTAACATTCATCCAAGTCTCTCCATTTTCCTCTTGTATTAGACAGGCTAAGAAATCTTTTTCGTTAGGTTGTAATTTCCAGATTTTATCATTGTTTTGGAAAACCCAATTGGGCCTATTTAAAGGGATGGGATCTCTTGTGTCGGCTAGCCATTTTCCATCAGCTCTAGTTGGGAGATGTCTTGATATCCATTCATCCCATTCATTCTCATACCAATCATTCTTAGAAATTATTGGCATTTTAGTAATTAGGTTTGCAGCCACAATGAACATAGCATGATAAGATAAATAAAAATCCAAATTATCTGCTCTAGGATATCCACCGTGATCATGCCAGGTTTCTCTTTCATTGGATGAACGATTCCATATAATAACCCGAGGGTCTGCATTGTAGCCATTTTCATCTTTGACGCCCCAATCTTTAGTAATAATATTGGCAACTAATTCTCCTATTTGTTTACGATCAACACCGAAAACATCTCCTAGAGGCTCAAACCAATATCTTTCAAAATCCCATCCGGAATAATATTTAGTTTCTTTGTCTATTTCATCACTCTTATGTAAATAACTATCTGTAGTATAATTATAATCTACTTTTTGTATAGACTGATTACTCTTTCCTACATTTTTAATTTGAGATAAAATAGAAGTATTGAATGTATCCGGATAAGATTGCTCAATGCGACAAGCAATATCGGATGCAATCTTTTGTATAAGTGCATGTGGTTCAGATAAAGCATATTTTACGAAGATTTCTTTATGCTTTTTTAATATGTCAGTATATTGAATCGAAACACGTGCTAAGGCAATTAATAAATATAATCTTGCATGAAGATTATAGAATGGAAATTTATTGGAGCCAAATGAATCAACTTTATCATGTTCTAGCCATTCAATTAGTGCATCAATTACAGATATACAATTTAATTCAGCTAGTTTGAGTATGCAATGCGCTGCATTCCATCTCATAGAAGCTCTTGGTGAACCAAGAGCAGCCCATATAAAACCTGAAATATTTTTGTCAATATTGTTTGTTAGCTTTAACCAGTTATCCCATTGGCCATCACCGAAATCTTTTTCTATGTGTAACTCGAATCTTAACAAAGAAAAATCAATTAAGTCAGATGCTTCTTTCGAGGTAATGAAAGAAGAAGCTATTGATACGAAGTCGAAGAATAAATTTTCTTTTGTAAATTCATAACCTTTTGCGAGGCGTTCGAATATTCCTTCTTTTAATAATAGCACTAAATTATCGTCAAGTCTTAAATCTTTTATGAAATAGTTTAGTGTATATCTATTTGCTAAATCATAGGCATATTTATACCCTAACCTTTTTATTAAATCTGGCCACTTCTTTTTGAAACTTGCCTTATTTAACCATTCATCAGGAAAAGAATCAAGAATATCTTTAATATCATATTTACTTATATCCTCGACTAATAAGACAGCCTCTATAAAATCCCATAGTTCATTTTCTTTAATACGGTTTATAACTTCTTTCCAAAAAATATTTTTTCCGTAAAGAAAATTTTTAGAATTGCTTTCAAATTTCTGTTTTACTTTTTTTAATCCGTCATAGGTATTAATAGGGATTTGTTCAAAAACTTCTTCCCAATTATAAGAGATATCATTCCTGCCTTTTAACGTGTGGGAAGATTCATTGTCTTTAGGTATCTTCTGGTTTTGATAAAAATAGTTAATAGTATTAAGAGTATTATTTTGCAAACCAAAACTAGAAGCGACTTCCATTAAATCATTCCAATAGTCTCCTTCTGCACCTTCTAGCTGAAGAATATGAACTGCATCATTCAAGATATGTTGCTTAACATTTATGGAAGACTCTTGTTCAAGACATGTCGAAACTAAAACATTATGTTTATGTTGAGAGTAGAATTTAGATAATGACCAAGCGATAGACGAAGATATATTTTTTGATTTGATTAACTCAGTTAATAATGCTTCAAAATTGCTTTCAAACCAATCTACATCTCTGTCTCTCCATCGACTTATTGCTGCAATAGCTATACCAGGAGAGAGTTTTGTACAAGTTCTAATAGCATCATAACGATTCCAGTATTTTTCACGTGATACATTTTCACCAACTAATTCAGCACATCGAATAAACCTATAAGCTAATTCATCTGAACCATTGCCATTATGTGCAGCTCTTTTAGCTAAACTAACAATAGCTTCCCATCTAGAGACAATTTCATCTCCAAATTTAGAAACGATATTGACAGCATCTTCGAAATACACCTGAGCATCATCAGGTGATGTAATTAAAACTGCTCGAGCAAGCATAAGAAATCTATTCGCTATTTCTTCAGGTCCATCTTCTCGTATGGATTTAATGAAATCATAAGTAGTTTGTTCAAGCTCTTTTCTTATGTTGAATAGATGTGGTAATATAAATGAAGCTTTTACTAATTTTAATCGTTCATGAATACCTAAGCCACCATTCTCTTTTAAATAGATATCATAAAAGGAGTTTATATCTGAATTGATACCTTTATTATAAAATATTAAAATAGATACTTGGATTGAAGCAATCTCATTTGGAAGTGTATCATATCTACGATATCTTTTAGTTCTTGCTTGATGTGAATCTGTATTAATAATCTTAATTCTTTCCAATAAGTTATTTTGGTTATTAACTAATATTTGTACTCGTAGGAAATACCAAGGAAATAATCCATTAACAATCTCATTAAACGAATCAAAATCGTTTTCTGAATTGTTTTTCTTCTTGGAAAGGTTAGTTGGAAGTATATCATCAATAATAATCTTTGATTTTCCATCAATAAACATTCGGATTGCAAGAGCTCGAATGAAAATATCTCGATCAAATGATTGATAATCGCTATGGACCATTTCAGAAGCTCGTTCTGGAATATAATGTCTTAATACTCTTAAGATACTTCTTGAAGATAAGTTCTCATGTAAGCAAGCTTCAATAAAAGACACAATAGCTGAAATGATTCTATATCTTTCATTGTCGTTATAATTGTAATTAGGGTTTTTGATTCGGCATCTGGCGAACGTCAAAAGATCTAAGCAAGGTTGAATTGATTCACCGTTGGGAAATCGACCTACTTGCATCAGTTTACTAGTAATAGCTACTACATAGTATGGGTTACGTATACAATTTTTTAAAAAATCATTTACTGTTTCAAAATTTCCAATATCTATAAAACGTTGAATTAAATCTTGAACTACGCTAAAAACCCAAGCGGGATTAAAACCTTCTAAAAAATAAATACATTCTTCTACTCCAAATAGATTGAAGTGCGTATATGCCAATTCTAATATATCTACTTTTTCAAGATTTTTCTGATGAAGAGAGTCTTTGTTTTTCTTCATTTCATCAAAATAGATCTTAAGCCAATTATTAGAAGCTCGTAAAAAACCTCGTGCTTCTCCCTGAAATTCTTTTATAGAAGATAATAGCGAAGCAGAATATATATTTTCTGAGCCGTCCCATTGCCCGCTCAATTGTCTTTTGTATGCGATATCTTGAATTTTTTGCTTGCTTTGGAATAATATTAGCAAATCAATATTGTTTTGAAGAAGGTCTGATTGTCTCTGGTTTCCCGAAACTTCTTCACCAGCACGTATAGCTAGTTTGATAGCATCGCTGTATTGTTTTAATTTTAAAGCTGCTTTAAAAGCAAATTGCAATCTATATACACGTATACCGCGCGCATCGACAGGATTATCTTGTGGTAATTGATCATCTGATAGAGCTATAGTAATTAATTTTTGATATTGTTCTGCCTGCAAATACAATTGAGGCAAAACTTCTGATACGTAAGAAGAATGACTAGCTAAGGGTTCAAGTGCTTTTATATAGTTTTCATAATCATTTTTTGTTGCACAGAATTTTTGTCTAAACCATGTTTCTGTTGGTTCATCTCTAAACTGAACAGATGAATCGTATAACCATAATGATCTTCCAATGTCTGCAACAAAACTCTTTACAGCTTCATCACTTACATTAGCTGCTTTGGCAAGTATATCAATAGGAATGTGAGGTGGAAGGCTAGCTAAACCTAAACAAATTGAATCAATGTTAGAATGAAAATCATCTGGTAGCAAATCTTTAATTTTATTGACTGCTATACTAAGCTGTAATTTTATTTGATCTTCAACATTAGTACCGGCTGGGCCTAAACTTATTAACAGATCTCTAACTGAATCTGGTTTAGCATCTAACGAATTAGCTTGTACTCTTGGATTGCCTGCAGTAAGTCGATAGAATTCTTTTCCATCCTGTTCATTAGCTGTTGAAAAGTGACTTTTTAAGTTTTCAAATGTTTCAGATTCTGAGAAAGATTCTAGTTCTAATTGTAATACGGAACTTGTTGGTTGTAATAAAGAAATACGTTCTGTTCTACATAATAAAACTAGCTTACATCCTGGAGGTAAAGTTTCACGTATTAATTCATGTGCAAAGCAAGAAGTATTAAATTCTTTTGCCGCCATTTCGGCATTATCAGCTGCATCAATCAGTATAATTAATTGTGCGGATTCATCGGTATGCTTTAAAGATTTAATTACAATGCTAATTCTTTGAAGAAATTTTCGCATTATATCATCATCTGAAGAATTACTTTGAACAAGAAGAGGGTCGCATAGTCCTTTTGTAGAAAGCTCATTGACAATTTGCACTAATGCATCGCGGTGCCTATGTCTTAGTTCACTGCGATTTCGATAGCTACCTGCACCAAAACAATCATATGCTATGCCTAATGAAGTACTTGGAAGGCTATCTACTAATTGACGACAAAAAACTGATTTTCCAACACCTCCGGCAGCGTGTATAATAATAGAATTAGATGAAACTAGAATATCATTTTTGAGTTTTTCATGCTGTTCACGTTTAATAACACTTCCCAGCTTTTCCCATACTGCGGGTGCAGGATATAATTCTTTTTCGAAAGTAAAACCAAATCGGAATAGTATATCTTCTTTGGTTATCTTTCCATCAGAATTGGGCAAGACTCTTTCTTGTACTAGAGCAACAATGGTGTCAACTTGAGCATTGTCAACTGTTCCTGCTATTAGTTGAGCTATTTCAATTTTTAAATCATTTCTTTGAACATTATAATCACCTTCGCTATCTTCAAACTGAATAATACTGCAAAATGATGCTAACTCGTTTGATTCAAGGGTTGTGTATTTTTCAATAGTTTCCCTGAATCTTTTTTCTACAGATTCATTTTTAGAGAGTGCTATCAAGTTTTGTTTGAATGTATTATCTATTTTCCTATTAGTAACGATCGTAAAGGAAATACTTTGCTGTTCAGGAAAATTATTTTGATTGTGTTGAATATATCTTTTTGCAAAACCTTCGAATGTACTTTTAAGATCGCTTATCGTGAAAGGTTCTTCTTGTTGAACAGTAGAGTGTTTTAATTGATAGTAATCAATCTTTTTCTTTTGTTCAATTGTATCATAATATTCTGTAACGTCAATAACATATTCACCTGCTTTTTCAGGCTCATTTGAACCTTCAATTGTGATTAGGTTTAGAAAAGAATTAGGAGAAATCATTTTTAGGCATCGTCGAGCAGCCCATCTATAATGGAAGACATCTCCAGCCCTTGAATATCCTACCAGATCATTTGACATAATTATTTCGATTGAATAGAGTTTGGTAATTCTTAATGGTTGATTACTAAAATTGCCAAATATAAAGAACAGAAAAAAGTTTGGTGGATAAGTGCCACTGCTACAATTATAGGGCGTTCTTTAAATAATAAAATCGGGTTACAAGAAAGGGAGGGGATGTTTAAACCATGTTTAAACCAAAATAAAAAAGAGTTACAATTCTCATCGTAACTCTCTCATTATTAGTGCGGAATGGACGGGACTCGAACCCGCGACCTCCTGCGTGACAGGCAGGCATTCTAACCAGCTGAACTACCACTCCGTCTCAAACCGGATTTCTCCGTTTTGCGTGTGCAAAGGTAGACCATTATCC
>Ga0310811_10001840_pt1 | contig 26362 bp, 1 predicted proteins | sample YCmetagenome_FD_207642 | JGI IMG/M metagenome (GOLD analysis project Ga0310811, IMG submission 207642) | Soil microbial communities from experimental microcosm in Duke University, North Carolina, United States - YC | ecosystem: Engineered > Artificial ecosystem > Soil microcosm > Unclassified ... | reverse complement strand
CGCGCTCGCCGCGATACACCTTCTGCATCTGGTACCGGCGGAACGGGAAACTCAGGTCGCGCTCGTGCTCGGCCACGTAGCGCGCCAGCGGCACGGTCAGGTCGAAGCGCAACGCCAGCTCCGGCGTACCCTCGTCGGCCTTGCCCAGTGCGCCGGTGGACTGCACGAAGTACACCTGCCGCTCGGTCTCGCCGCCGGTCTTGGTCAACAGCACGTCGGAGTATTCGATCACCGGCGTCTCGACGGGAAGGAAGCCGAAACGCTCGTAGTTGCGGCGGATCACGTCGAGCATGCGCTGGAACGCGATCTGGTCGAGCGGCAGCAACTCGAGCACGCCGGGCATGGTGCGGGCCGGGGTAAGCGCCATGGAATCCTCTACTGACGATGGGAATATTCCGTCTGGCGCTGGAGCGCGCGACGGCAGCCGTCAAGATTAACAGAACGCCATCAGCCTTCCCCAGCACGATTGTCGATCGGAAGCATCGAACCTGTTGCCAAGCTCCCGATCCGCGATTAAGATACGCGGCTTCCCACGGGGTGTAGCTCAGCCTGGTAGAGCGCTACGTTCGGGACGTAGAAGTCGCAGGTTCGAATCCTGTCTCCCCGACCAAGAATTCGCGATTGAGGCCACCTTCACGGGTGGCCTTTTTCGTTTGTTGCCGTACGCCGAACGGATTGGGCAGGTCCGTGCGAACCGGATTCGTCGCGCCGACATTCGAAAGCCCCGGCTGGGATACGAAGCCCCGCAACACAGCCTGCCCACTCCACGGCGCCGCAACGGTCACCCCGGCAATTTCCTATTGCCAGAGGTAGTGCGAGACAGTACTTTGGCGGGTGGCGAAAGCAGATCACTCTCTGCATCGCCCAGTGATTCAGGGGAACAAGGGGAACAACGGAATGACTCTTCAAAACCGGGGCCTTCGCAGGCTCCTGTTGGCGTGGCGCTGTTTGTGGGCCTGGATGCCGTCGTGCATCGCAATGATGCTGTACGCGCCAGCCCTGCTCGCCACCAGTTCCCACGAATGTCTTATCGAACCCGCGCAGACGGTCGAGCTGGGAACCCCCGTTGCCGGCCTGCTCGCGCAGGTCATGGTCAAACGTGGTGATCGCGTCAGGAAGCATCAGGTGCTGGCCACGCTCGACTCCCACGCCGAAAAGGCCGCCCTCGAACTTGCCCGCTACAAATCCCAGCTGTCGGGTCCGACCCAGCTGGCGCAAAGCAAGATCGAGTTCTCCCAGCGAAAATTCGAACGCCGCCGCGACATGGCAGCGGAGAACCTGATGTCCAGGCAGGACAGCGATGACTCCGAAGCGGAATTCAAGCAGGCCCAGGCCGAACTGAAAGTCGCCCAGGAAAACCGCGAGGTGGCACGCCTGGAGTACGAGCAACGCGACAGCGAAATCGATCTGCGCACCATTCACAGTCCCTTCGACGGCGTCGTCGTCGACCAGATGATGTGGCCCGGCGAAATAGTCGAACCCGGCGCCACCAAACACGCGATCCTCAAGCTGGCCAAGCTCGATCCGCTGCGTGTCCGGGTCGTGATGCCGATGCAGTCGTTCGGGCAACAGAAGCTGGGCATGTCCGCCGCGGTGACCTCGGAAATCCAGCCCGGCAAGGTCTATGCCGCGAAGGTTTCCGGCATCGACCGGATCGTCGATGCGGCCAGCGGAACCTTCGTGGTGTTTCTCGACTTGCCCAATCCAGAACTGGACATGCCTTCGGGCGTGAAGTGCACGGCTGTTTTCGGTGCAACCAGCCATTAAGTAGCCGAAGCACACGCGCCCGGTCGCGCGACTCCGATCACACGTCTTTTTGTCTGCGGAACATCCCGCAAAAACTTGAATCAGACACAAGCGGCGATCACTGCGTGGTCGCACATGGGGAACAACATGGAACAGTCGAACGGCAACAACTCGTCCCGCGAAAGCAAGGACGCACCCTCCTCCAGTGCGGTTCCATCCGAGTACATCTCCACAACTTCCGAGCATGCAAGCGGCCCAGCCATCCGTTTCGAAGCGCTTGAACCACGCGTCCTGCTATCGGGCGACGCCAATCCCGCAGCGATCGCCATTAGCGGTTCGCTGGATGCGCCGGGCCAGCAGAACCATTACCAATTCACCGTGACGGATACCAAGCGCGTGGTGTTCGACAGCCTGACCAACCGCAGCGACATCAGCTGGACGCTGACCGGCCCCAACGGGCAGATCGACAGCCGCACCTTCTATTCGACCGACAGTTCCGGCCAGTCGCCCGTCCACGATCTCGCCGCCGGCACGTACACCCTGACCATCGACGGAGATGGGGATTCGGTGGGTGCCTATGCCTTGCGGCTTATTGATGCGGACGTCGCCGCGGATCTGGATATTGGCAACCTCACCGAGGGCAGCCTCGTCCAGGGCAACGAAACGAATGTCTACCGCTTCGCTGGTACCGCCGGCCAGAAATTCGCCTTCGATGGCGGCGACCTCACCTCCAGCGGGAATACCACGGTCAAATGGCGCCTCATCGATCCCTATGGTCGACAGGAGGGTTCCCTCAACAGTCTCGACAGCGGGTCGAGCTCTTTCACCACAAAGGCGAACGGCCAATATTTGCTAGTCGTGGAAGGGGCGCAGGGCAACACCGCCCAGGTCGACTACTCGTTCACCCTCAGCAAGGTGAACGACATCGATACAGCGATGCCTCTGGACCAGGTTGTCAACTCGTCCGGCACCTTGCCCTACCAGCTCGCGAACTACCACTTTACGTTGGACGCCGACACAACGGCCGTGTTCGACAGCCTGGCCGGCACCAGCTACCAATGGTCGCTCACCGGTCCCCTGGGACAAGTAATCAACGCGCGGCAACCGGCATCCTACGACGCCGACAACGCCCTGCAGTTGGCTGCCGGCAGCTATACCTTGACCGTTTCCAGCACTTCTTCCAACGGCAGCGGTAGCTATGCGTTCCGCCTGTTGACTAGTGCTTCGGCCCAGACTCTCAATCCGAGTGAGGCGATCGATGCCACGCTGTTCCGGAGTACCGGACAGACCATCTACAAGGTTGTCTTGCAGCAAGGCGACCGATTGCATCTGGACAGCCAGCCCCCGGCAGGCGGCACGGTTCGCTGGCGCCTGCTGGATCCTTATGGTGTCAGCATCGACAACGGCCGCCTGGGCGATGGAGCGGATCCCTTCAGCGCTCCGGTCGACGGAGAGTACTGGCTGGTGGTGGGCGGCGACGCCGGCAACGCAGCCGATGCCAGCGTTGCCTATACGTTCGAACTCGATCGCGTACCAGACATCCGGTCGAGCCTGGTGCCAGGCACAACAGTAAACGGCAACTTGACGCTGGCGGGGCAGAACGCGGTCTACAGCTTCCACCTGTCGGCAGCGACGCAGTTGGCGTTCGACGCATTGACCAGCCGTTCGGACATGTTCTGGTCGCTCACGGGGCCAAACGGGCTTGAAGTCGATCGCCGACGTTTCGACCAGAATCTCGGCGCTGCCATCAGCACGTTGGCAGCCGGCGACTATACGTTGACAGTCGACGGCGACAACACGGCGAGTGGTGCGTTTTCCTTTGACCTGCTCGATCTTGCAACATCCCCCATGCTCGCGCTCGGAACCCCCATCCAGGATTCACTGAACCCGGGCAACGGCAGCCGCGCTTATCGATTTATCGCCAGCGCCGGCGACCAGGTGCAATTGCATGCGCCGAGCGTCTCCGGCGGCAGCGTCCAGTGGCGTTTGATCGATGCCTACGGGCGCAACATCGGAAGTACCACCACCCTGTCGGGCGATGCCTCGCCGGTCACCCTTGACATCGGTGGCGCCTATACTCTGTTGTTGGAGGGCGCGGAAGGAAACACCAGCCCGGTCGGGTACCAGGTCGAGCTCGACAAGGTCGGAAACACCGCCCCTTCACCTCTTCCCGACGGCGACACGCTCGGCTTTGGCAGTCCGACCGCCGGCACCTTGCCGAGCTGGGACGCAACCAGGACTTATCGCTTCACGCTCAATGCGGACACACTGGTCGTATTCGATCCGCAACATAGCAACAGCAACGCGGTATGGACCTTGGTCGGCCCGCGCGGCACCGAGTTCACCCAGGCATCGCTGTACTACGGGGACAAGACGCTGAGTCTGCCTGCAGGCGAATATGCCCTCACCGTGCAAGGCGCATCGAGCAGTGCCTCCTACTCCGGCGGCGGGGCCTACGCTTTCCAGATACTGGAACGCTCCGCCCTGCAGTCATTGCAACTGGGACAAGCCACCACCGCAACCCGATCGCCCTTCAGCGCCACCGTGGGATACCGCTTCGAGGGCACGGCAGGCACCAGGCTGGTGTTCAACACCAGCTACAACTATTACAACACCCTGCAGTTGCTCGGTCCGGATGGCCGCGTAGTGACTTCGACCAGCAGCGATTCGCCGGGCTCGACGTTCATCTTGTCGGCAACCGGCACCTATACGCTGCTGGACATCGGCAATTACAGCTCCAACTATTATCCCAGCGATACCTTCACACTGAGCGTCCAGGACGTGAAGCAGGCGCCGCTGGCGCTAAACGACGCCGTCGGCGGCACGCTGACGGGGCGACAGAGCCTGGCTGAATACAGCTTCGATCTGGCCAGGCCAATGTCGGTTTTCCTAGACGCGTTGAGCGCAGCCGTCGGGGCAGGAACACCCAGCAACGTGCAGTGGCTGTTGCGCGACACCCACGGCAACGTTACCAATTGGCGTAGCCTGGACAACGACGTCAACGCCAATTATCTGGCGGCCGGTCATTACACCCTGGTTCTGCGCAATACGCAGGACGTCGCCACAGCTTTCCGCTTGCGCCTGCTCGACCGCAACGCAGGAACCGAACTCGCACTTGGAACGCAAACCGGTGTCACGGCTCCGGCCGATCAGACCCAGCTCTACCGATTTACAGCTCAAGCGGGTGAGCACGTCTATTTCCAGGGCGACGCCACGCATCGCTACAATGCCGCATGGGTACTGGTCGGCCCTGACGGCAAGGTCATCCAGAGCAATGGCTACCTGTACGACAACAACGATCTCGCCCTCGCTCTTTCCGGTGAATACGTCCTGGCCATCTGTCCCGCCGCGAGCCTGGCAGGATCGAGCACGCCGACGACCCTCGATTTCACCATGGGCCCGCGCACCACGACCAACGCGGTCCTGAATCTCGGGCAGCCTGTCGTCGGCCAGGTCAGCCAACCGGGTCAGAGCGTCCAGTACTCATTCACCCTGAACGCCGCGACGTCGCTGCTGATGAATCCGCAGGGCGACTCCCAGGCGAACTGGAGCCTGCGCGGACCCCGTGGCGATGAAGTCTCGCAACGCGAATTTCGCTACAGCAACAACGGCACGGTGCTTGCGCTGCCGGCCGGCACCTACGTTCTGACCATCGGACTCGACCAGCTGGCGACGGGACCGTTTGCCTTCACCCTTTCGGACACGACGGCCCTGCCGACGTTGGTCGAAGGGCGGAACACGGATACCGTCCTGCCCGCCACCGGCCAGGCGGCTGCATATACCTTCCAGGTCGACGGCGACGGCGATTTCCGCGTCGACGTCCCGAGCGCCACGAACAGCGCATGGTGGCGCGTGATCGACGCGCAGGGCAACGAACTGAAAAACGGCTATGCCGGCAATACCGCGCCCACGTTCCACCTGGGCACTGGTCGCTATACCCTGCTTTGGTACACAAGCATAGGGGCAGCGGGGGATCTGCCGCTCACCTTCGCTCTGCTGCATGTCATCACGACCCGCGCGGCGCTGAGCCTGAATTCTTCGATCACGGGCACGATCGACCAACCGGGTCAGTGCTACGAATACGACTTCACCCTCACCACGCCGACCACGGCATTGTTTGACAGCCTGGAGGCGCGCGACGACATCGATTGGCAGCTGGTCGGTCCGACCGGCACACTGGTCGCCAGCACGGCGCTGAGTGCCGCCGAATCAACCTTGCCAATTGCGCTGCAGGCCATCGGCGACTATCGCCTGATCATCACACCGCAGGGCCAGGCAACCGGAACCTTCGGCTTCGATCTGCTGGACCTGGCGGCAGCATCGGCCCTGCCGGTCGGTGCAGCGCAAACGCTGCCGTTGGGCAGGACCACGGTTGCCTACGCCATCGACGGCCATGCCGGCGATTACCTGCACCTGCACATCGAGGATGTCGGGAACGGCCAGGGCTCGGCCTGGCTGCTCGATGCATCGGGACACTACAGGCTTGCACCGGTCCAGCTGACGGCGGGACGCGTGTTCAACATCAGTCTGCCAGACGATGGCCGCTATACCCTGGTCATCGCTGGCGCCATTTCGAACCCGGACGATGCATCGCTCGGATTCGATGCTTCGATCATCACGCCGCTGAACGCTTCGGTGGCTTTGAATGGCGAGGCCCAGGGCGCCACGTCGGTGGCCGACGTCCCGGATACCTGGACCTTCGCCTTGAACGCGCCGTCGCGCGTGTTGTTCGACGGGATGAACGGCCTCGCGCAACATTGGTCGATCGACGGTCCCTATGGCAACTATGAAGGTTTCCTGGACGACGCCACTCCGATGGTACTCGGGCCGGGCGTTTACACTGTGGAAATCCAGGCCGATGAAGATGCCGCAGTCGGCGCCTACGCGTTTCGCCTGCTGGATGTCGCGCAGTTGTCGGAACTGACATCTGGTCAGCCGGCTAGCGCAACCATCGGCGATGGGCGAGCCCTTGCCTATCGGGTGTCCAGTACGCTGGACCTGGCCCAGCTGCAACTCTCGGTCGCCGGCGGTAATGCCACGGTCAATGTGTTCGATTCCAGCGGCAACCTGCTGGTGTCGCGCGAGGGGCCGTTCAGTACGCAGTCCATAGCCGAGGCCGTCGCCTTCGGAACCGAACGCATCATCGTCGTCGATGGCGGCGCCCCCGCAGATTACACGTTTACCGTCAAACAGAGCGCCGTCACCGAGACCTCCCAGCCAAGCGCCGATTGGGGCGATACGCTCCGCGGCACGCTGGCTCACGCTGGCGACAGCATCACCTATCGGGTGAAGGTGGATTTCAGCCAGGCTCCGACGCTCGCCGACCTGTTGGCCGACCTCGGGTCCAGCAGCATCCACTGGAAACTTGCCAAACCGGACAGCGATGCGCCTTGGCAGGACCAGGATTCCGAGGGCTATTACGATTGGCTGCAGCTACCGGCCGGCGACTATCTGCTCACCATCGAGGCGGTTGCCGATAACGCGACCTACGCATTGCAGACGCTGGACGCGGCGCGCGCCCCATCGGCGAACATTGGAAGCGTCCAGGGCGCGCTTGCTGTCGGCCAGAGCTTGGCCGCGTATCGCTACGACCTGGCCAATGCGCGTACCTTGCACATCACACTCGACAGCGCAGCTCCCTTGTATTGGACACTGATCGACTCCGACGGGAACACGGTGATGGAAGGCGACTCGACCGCCGCCGTCGATACCGATGTGCTCGATCGCGGACTCTATACCTTGCTGCTGGAGCGGGATGCGCCGGACACGACGGACGCAGTCTCCTTCGAGCTGTCGCTTTTCGAGCAGCAACCGGTATTCGAACTCAACAGCGTCATCTCAGGCGGGCTCAAAGGAAGCAAGCAGACGGCCTATCTGATCGACCTTCCGATCGGTGGCCGGATCGACCTGCGGAACGTCGCCAGCAGCGGAGGCGACTTGCGCTGGAAGCTGGTGCCGGCAGGCATCAATCCGGACGGGCAAGATGGCTCTTCTTCCGGTGAGCTTGCCAGTTCCAGCGAGACCTCCAGTGGCTGGACGTACCTGGACGAGGACGCCTACAGTGACCTCAATCCGGGCCAATACGAACTGTACCTGGAGAACGACGACTATGACGCCGCGTCCTATACCCTGCAGTTGCTGGACCTAGACAACGTTCAGGCGCTGCCAGCCGAAGGAGCCAGCGGCACGTTGCCTGCCGGCAGCCAAGCCGTGCTCTACAGCATCGATGTGCAACCTGGCCATAGCCTGCATCTGGTTTTCGACAGCGCGGATGCGGATAACCTCGGCTGGAGTCTTCGCGGCCAAGGGGGCTCGCAGTATGAGTACGCGAGCTCCGATCACGCGGGAACCTTCGACACTGATACGCTTGAAGAAGGCACCTACACGCTTTGGCTCACGGGACAGGCGGACAGCGACTTTACCTACTCGGTGACCGCAAGCCAGTTCGTGCCGCCCGCGTGCGAGCCGGGCCAGGCGTTGGCCGGTACGTTATCGCAGTCCTCAAACCAGGCACGCTACCGCCTGAGTCTTCCCGACGGGGGCCGCGTGATGTTGCACGACGCGGGCAGCGATGCGGGCGTCAATGTCGAAATCACGCGGGACGGCCAGGAGTATGCCTATGTCGGCCAAAGTGGTAACGATCCCAGCGGCTACGGCTGGAGGCCCCAATGGCTCGACCTGCCGCCGGGCGATTATGACATCCGCTTCAGCATTTCCAGCGACTACGCCTCGGCCGACTATCGGTACGACCTCATCGGCTCGTCCGCTCAAGACCTGCCCGAAAGCCCGGTCGAAGCAAGCCTGGCCGCCGGCCAGAATGTGGCCTTGTACCGGTTCCACAGCGACGGCGTGACACCGCTCGATGTTGGCGTTTCGGCTGACGATCCGGCTGCAGTGAACTGGTCCGTGGTCAGCGACCAGTACAGCGGCGACCCCGGCACGGATGCGACCGGCCCCTCTCCCAGGCTTCTTGCGGAGGGCGACTACACGCTCGTGGTCTATCGCATGACCTCGAACACCGTGGCAGTGGATTACAAGGCGTCCGCCACGCCCGTCAACGTGCCCACTTCCCCGCTCGCGCTAGACGCAAGCCAGACGTTGGCACTGTCGGCGGCGCAGGTCTACAGGCAAGACTTCACCCTGCACCTGGACGTTTCTCGGCGAATTCTTCTGATCGCCCCGGATGCACAGGATATCCAAACCCGCTACGACATCGTCGACGCGCAAGGACATGTTTGCAGTACCGGGACAATTTCCAACGCAAACATCTATCCGCTGCTGCTGCGAGCGGGTAATTACACACTTCGATTCACAGGCGACCAGGCGCTAAGCACCCCATTCAAGGTGTTGGACGCTGATGCAAGCGCCACGCTCGCACTGAACACGAACGCCACGCTCACCCCGACATCCGGCAGCGACCTGCAAGTGCTCAAGCTTGCCGGCAACCTCGGCGACAGCATCACGATCGCCAGCACACTCAACAGCGGTGGCGATACCGATTGGGCCGTTCTGGATCCCGATGGTGTGCTCGTAGGCAGCGCCAACGCGAGTGGCGGAACCGCCACCGTGCAGCTGAAAAAAACGGGCAACTACCTCCTGCTGGTCAGAGGAGCCAATGGCGGCCAATCCGTACGATTTGAGTCGACGTTGCAGTCGCATGCGGACCTGCCTTCCCCAGTCACCAACGCTCTGACGCTCGACAATGCAGTGGAAGAAAGCATCGAGGCCGACGGCAGCCGTATCCACACTTTCCATCTCGATGCGGCATCGCTTGTATTCGTCGACGGGAGCTCCAGTCCGGGCGGCGCCAGCTGGAAGTTGAGCGGAGCCACTGGCGATCTGGCTGACGGCTGGATTTCCGATTACGAAAATCCAGCCGCACTTTTGCTGGCGGCTGGCGATTACCAATTCGTAGTGACGAATACCGGCTTGCAGACCACTACAACGAGTTTCACGCTTGCCACCCAGACACACGCCCAGCTACTGGCAACGGGCACCAACGTGCCGGGAGTACCCGGCATCTACGCGCTCGCTCTCACCGCAGGGCAGGACTACGAGTTCGTCGGCGGATCCGGCAACGAATATTCGGTCTACCGCCCCGACCTAACTCTCTTCGCTTCAACACCCGTCGCAGGGTCGCCGCTTCACATACAAGCAGATGGCGATGCGCTTTGGTACGTGGTGGTCACGCAGACCAATGGCGACGCCTCGGTCTATGTCGACCAAACTGCGCCCATGCTGCTTGGCCAGGCGACACAAGGCGAACTCGCGGGTGGCATCGTCAGCGTGCGCACGCTTTCCCTCGACAGCGACCAGGTCGTCTATTTCCATTCCGACTCCGACATATCGTCGGTGCATATCGTTGGCGCAAGCATCGACACGGAGATGGATTTCGAGTCTGACGGCTTCTTCCTCGCGATGCCCAAGGGCGAATATCGCATCGAGTTGAACGGAACCCTCGGTTCCAGCGGCTACATCTTTGGCTCAACGCCCTACGTGATGTCGACCGTCAGCTCGACCGACATTCCCGTGCTGGCCGCGGAAACCCCCGCAACAGTCACTCTGGATGGCGCGGATCAAGTCAAGTTGATCCGCATCGATGGACAGCAGGGCCAGCGGCTCTACTACGTGCCGGATGCGGGCAACCCGGTCGACGCCGAATGGTCATTGCTCGATGCGCAGGGAAGACATGTCGCAGAAGGTTATGGCGACGTCGCCTCGGCACTTCCGCTGCTGCCGGCCGATGGCACCTACTACATGCGATGGGACATCTGGAGCGAGGATGCCACCGGCAGCACCCATTACGGCTTCCGGCTTTCCGGCACGCCGGCTGCCGTTGATCAGGTGCATCTGGGCGAGACGCTGCAGCTGGCGCCCGGCGACACTCACACCGTCAGCTACGGCTTTACTCTGAACGAACCTGCAGAGGTCATTCTCGACCCGCAACTGGTCGGTGCGAACGGTGACACCGACTTCTATTGGGAACTCCTCTCGTTGGACGACATCGTCCAAGACGGCGACGTGGGAACCAGCGACAGCGATCTACGGACCATCACACTGGCGGCAGGCAGCTACGTACTCAACGTCCACCAATCCGGGACAGGTTCGCTGGCGCTCAAACTGCTGGACGCGGCATCGGCAACCAAAGTCAAGCCGGACCAGCCGGTGGATGCTGTACTCGCTCCTGGCGCGACGCAGGCGTTCGTCTTCAATGCCATGAGCGGTTCGACGTTGCGGTATTCGCCTGGCGCCCTCGCCGGATTGAGTGGGCATTGGACCTTGCTCGACCCGTACGGCGACGTCGCACAGACGGGCGACCTGTCCAGCGCGATCGATCTGAATATACGCGAGACGGGCCGCTACCTGCTGCTTTGCGAGGCCGATGCCGCGAACGCGGCCGATGCGACGGCTTTCACGTTCTCCATCACGGACGGCCAACAGCCGATCCAGTTCGGCCAAGCTGTCGAAGTCGCACCCGGCGGCAGCGCCAGTTTCGTCGTGCCAGAGGCAACCCACGTCTTGCTGGATGTCTTGCAAGGCAGTCGCTACGGGCAGACGTGGACCATCACCCGCGATGGGCAGATTGTCTGGTCAAGCGACCAGGGACCCATGCCCAGCTTTGCCGCAGCGGAGGAGGAGGATTTCTCTCCCGGCAACATGTTCGAACTGACGGAGGGGACCTACCAACTCGTCTTCCAGAACGACTGGGACGACAGCAGCAGCGTGGTGCGACTGCTCGACACGGCGACGGCGCCGGATGTAGCGGCGGAAACGGCGGTAGCCGGCAGCGCCGCCGCTGGCGAAGCAAGCATCTACAGATTCCAGGCAACCGCCGGCGACAATATCGCCATCCAGTCGGACGACGATGGCAGCATCACCTGGTCGGTCTACGACGAGTTCGGCGGGTTTATCGGCCAGACCCAGAGCAATGGGCAGGTCAACGGCCTGCCACGTTCCGGCACGTATTACCTCGTGCGCGACACTGACGATATGGGCTCATCGGAAGAAGGGGTGACCGCCGACCCGGCGAGCGATCCGACCGCTTTCAGCTTTTCGATCAAGCTCAGTCGGGTTCTGCCGACGCTGACGATCGGCGAGTCGGTCAGCGGTGTCCTGGACAGTAACGGCGGGCTCGCCTACCAGTTCACCGCCCCTGCGGCCTCCACGCTCTGGTTGTCTTCGCTCGAAAGTTGGCCAGACGTGAACGCTTCCATCTACGACAGCCACGGGGTGCTGGTCTATTCGGATTGGGCAAACCGCGGCTTCAACCACGCTGTCCTGCTGCCTTCCGGTGGCACTTATACGCTTTGGTTGAGCGGAAGCGCCGGCCAGGAGAAAACCATTCTGCTCGGCGACGCCGGTGCCGCGCCTGCCATCTCGGTCGGCACGCCGGTCGAGGGCACCTACGATCCTGCATCCGGCTTCGTTGCCTATCACGTAGACCTCGCGCAAAAAGGCTATTTCAGGTTCGATGGCGACAGCCGCAACAGTGGCCTGCAGTGGCAACTCATCTCGTCGTATGGCGAGCCGGTGGCATCCGGTTATGCCAGTGAGGACAGTCCGGCCTATGCGTTGGATGCCGGCCAATATCTGCTGATACTCGATGGCCAGGGCAACGTTGGCGGTCCCATCGACTACGGGTTCACGGTCGACGATACGTCGCCGCTCCTGCCGATGAACACCGTTGTCAGTGGAACCCTTCCCGCGGTCTATGCATCGACGCAGTATCAACTGCATCTGGACAGCACCAGCGTGCTGTCATTCGACAGTCTCACCACTCAATCGCTTTCCTGGCGACTGACCGGGCCGAACGGTTCCGTCTTTTCCCAGGCCATGTACAACACGGACTACAGCGGAAGCCTGCCTTCCGGCGATTACGTCCTGACGATCACCTCCAACAGCGCAAGCGCCCTGGCCTACAGCTTCCGCGTGCTCGACCTGGATGCGGCCGAGCTTCTGCCGGAAAACACCCCCGTCGACACTGATCTCGCTCCCCAGCAGGAAACGAAGCTCTATCGTTTCGATGTGGCCGCGGGATCCCACTATTTCCTCGATGTCCTCTCCAACATCGGCGGCTACTACGACAATTCGCCTAACTGGACCTTGCTGGACCCGACGGGCAAGTCCGTTTTTGGTCCGACATCGATGAGTTACTACTACCCATACGGCGGCGGCAGGTTGTACGACTACGACGTCGACTTGGGAACACTTCTGCAGAGCGGCACATACACCCTTATCGTTGAGGGGCAGAACACGGCCACCCTGCAGGCGAACATCAAGTTCAGACTGGTCAAGGTTCCCGACAGTCCCACCGTGATCCTCGACACCCTGGTTGCGAACCCTGCCCCTGACCTCACCGTCAACAGCGTCTCGCTCAGCCCGTCGACCGATCTGCATACCGGTCAGAGCGTGGATGTGCAGTGGGTGCTGGAAAACCGGGGCGTGCTGGCTACCGGCGGTAGCTGGAACGACCGGATCATCGTGCGCAATACCGATACCGGTGCGATCGTGGCCGACGTCAGCGTGCCCTACGACGCCGCGGCCGGTGGATCGCTCGACATCGGCCAATCGCTTGCGCGCCACGCAACCATCCGCTTGCCGGATGGCGCCGCCGCAGCGGGCCATCTCAGCATCACGGTGCTGGCCGACGCCGACAACCTGCTCCAGGAAAGCAATGGCGCGGGTACGGCCGAAAGCAACAACGCCAATGCGACCGAAGTGGACGTCACGCTGGCGCCCTACCCCGACCTGGCCGTCCAGGATCTGACACTGCAGCCGGCCAGCGCATTCGAGCCCGGCCAGACCGTCAGCATCAGCTGGATCACCGCCAACCTGGGTACGCTCGCGATTTCGGCGCCCTGGAGCGAGACCCTCGAGGTGCGCAACCTTTCCACCGGCAAACTGGTCGCGACGTTCACCCTGCGCGATCTTCTCGACACAGGTTTGCTCGACCCGGGCGCCAGCCGCGAACGCAGCGGAAGCTTCGTGTGGCCCACGGGCGTGGACGCCGCGGGCAACTTCTCGATCCGCATCATCGCCGACAGCCTAAATGAAATACCCGAAGGCAACGCAGATGGCACGGCCGACGCCAACAACGTAGAGGACATTCGCCAGGCGGTCGGTCCCGACCTCCTGGTAAAGAATCTCCAGGTCGCCAGTTCTGACGTCAAGGCCGGCGGATTGGTCACCATCACGTGGGAAGACTGGAACGACGGCAGCAGCGCCGCGGCATCCGCATTCAGCGACCGGATCCGTGTGACCCGAGCGGATTCAGGCCTCCCGGTCCTCGATACCAGCCTGCTGTACGACCCCATGGCCAGCACGGCCGGCCAGCTCAACGGTTCCATCGAGGCAGGTGCCCATCGCCAGCGCAGCCTGACGTTCCGCCTGCCCGACGGCCTCAAGGGTACGGGCGACCTCGTCATCACCATCACAGCCGACCAGAATACCGCCGGCTTGGGAATGATCTACGAAACCAACCTCACCCACGACGCGGAGGCGAACAACGCCACCAATACCTCGGTGGTCTCCGCCGCCGTGCCTTATGCCGACCTCACCACCACCCAAGTGTCCGCGCCCGTTTCGGCGATCGGTGGCAGTGCCATCACCATCGGCTGGAACGTGAGCAACCGCGGCCAGGCGGCCACCTCCGCGAACGCCTGGACTGACGAAATCATCCTCAGTATCGACGGCGTCTTCGGCAACAGCGACGATATCGTCCTCGGCAGCATCCGCCACCAGGGTGCGCTTGCGGTAGGGGAAAACTATTCCCAGACCGCGACCGTCAACCTGCCGCGCCTGGCCGACGGGCGCTACTACGTCGCCGTGCGCAGCGACGCCAATACTGAAGTCCTGCAGCCCGACACCCGCGCCGACACGATCAGTGCAAGCCTCCCGATCGACCTGGCGGCAGCATTTGCCGACCTCGGCGTCGTTGCGGTGTCCGGCCCCTCGACCGCGCAAAGCGGCGAAAACGTGCGCGTCACTTGGCAGGTTAGCAACACGGGCAACGCCCCCACGGACCTTTCGCTCTGGAACGACCGCGTGGTGCTCTCGCGCGATGGCACGTTGTCCAGCGACGACATCGTTCTGGCCGGTTCGGTCGTGCATGCCGGTGTGCTGGCCATGGGCGACAGCTACAACGCGAGCGCCACCCTGACCTTGCCGCGCGATCTGGCAGGCGACTACTACATCCTGGTCGTCACCAATCTCAACGGCAGCGTCTACGAAAAGGGCCACACTGCCAACAACGTTGCCAGCCTGCCACTGAACATCGGGCTCGCGCCCGTCGCCAACCTCGCAGTCGATACCATCAACGGGCCGGCAGTCGCCCGTCCGGGCGACACGATCACTCTTTCCTACACCGCCCACAACAGCGGCACCGCCGATGCCACCGGTACCTGGCGCGACCGCATCTATCTGGAGACGCAGGATGGCACGCTGGTGCAGATCGCCAGCAAGTTCTACACCGACGGTCTTCCCGCCGGTACCAGCGCCCTGCGCAACGTCAGCTTCACGCTGCCCGCCAACTTCGTCGAAGGCAGCTATACCTGGGTGGTCAGCACCGACACCGACAACACCGTCTACGAGCGCGATGGCGAAGGCGACAACCTGGCGCGGGGCGGGACTGCCCTGACCGTGGCCCGTCCGGATCTCGCCGTGAGCACAGTGACCGGCCCCAGCCTGGTGCAATCCGGCTCGACGATCCATGTCGACTGGACGGTCACCAATCATGGTGGCCTCGCCTCCACGGGCTGGGTGGATCGGATCTACATTTCGCACAATGGCGCGCTCACACAGTTTGCCGAAGTGGCACATGCCGGCCCGCTGGACACGGGCGCCAGCTACACCGCCGGTGCCGACCTTGCTCTGCCGCTGGCCTACGACGGCGAATACGCCATCGTCGTGGTCACCGACGCCGCCCACGCGCTGGACGAGCACTCCCGCACCGACGACACCGGCCAGCAGACGCTGACCGTACAACTGGCGCCCCACGCCGATCTTGCAGTGGGCGCCGTGCAGGCGCCGACTTCCCTGATTGCCGACCCGGCCACGCTCGACGTGAGCTGGACGGTGACCAATCAGGGGACCGGCGCGGGCCTCACCAGCCAATGGACCGACAAGGTCATCCTCTCCACCGACGACGTGCTCGGCAACGGCGACGACCGCGTGCTGGGCACCATCCTGCACGACGGCGCGCTGGCCGTCGGCGACTCCTATACCGGGCACCTCAGCACCCTGCTACCACCCGGCACCACCGGGCACTACAAGCTGTTCGTGGTGGCCGACTCGGCGGCGGTCGTATTCGAGAACGGCGCACGCGCCAACAACACGCTTGAGGCCGACCACGCCATCGACGTGATGCCCAAGCCCTACGCCGACCTGCAGGTGCAATCCGTCACCACGCAGGGCGCGGCCACCAGCGGCCAGCCACTCACGGTGAGCTGGAGCGTCGTCAACAACGGTATCGGTATCACCGACACCGCACAGTGGACGGACCACGTCTGGCTGAGCAGCAATCCCGACGGCACCGGCTCGATCGTGAACCTGGGGTCGGCCGACCACATCGGCCAGCTTGCCGTGGGCGACACCTATAGCCGAAGCATCACGGTCAACCTGCCCAACGGTATCCAGGGCAACTATTACCTCAACGTACGCACGGGCGGGCCGTTCGAGTTCATCTACGGCAACAACGATGTCGGCCACAGCGCGGCGGTGCCGGTCCAGCTGGCACCCTCGCCTGATCTTGCCGTGCAATCGGTCAGCGTGCCGGAGGCGGCGCAGGAAGGTGCGCTGGTGGACATCGCCTGGACCGTCGTCAACCAGGGTGCAGCGAATGCCGTCGGCCCGTGGGTCGATACCATCAAGCTGGTTCCCGCCGATGGCAGCGGCCCGGCGGTCGTGCTGGGCAATTTCACCTATGACCGCCCACTGTCGCCCGGCATCACTTACACACGCACCGAGCAGGTGCGCCTGCCTTCGAAGATCGAGGGGCTCTACCGCATCGAAGTGGTCACCAACTCCGGTGGCAATAACGATGTCTACGAATACGGCACGGCCAGCCAGAACAACGTCCTGATCTCGTCCGACGCGTTGCAAGTCAGCCTCTTGAGCCGCCCGGACCTGCAGGTCGGCAGCGTGGTGGTGCCCGACCACGTCGGTGCCGGCACCAGCATGGCCATCCAGTACACGGTGACCAATCTCGGTTCCGTCCCGGCCAACGGTCGCTGGCGCGACAAGGTATACCTCTCGCTCGACGGCACCTTGAGTGGTGACGACAAGCTGGTCGGCGTATACGACAACAACAGCGCGCTCGCACCGACGGAAAGCTATTCCAACACCAGCGGCACGATCGACATCCCGATCACTTACCGCGGGGACGTCTACCTGATCGTCGTCGCCGATGGCGACAACGCCATCGACGAGTACCCGAACAACGGCAACAACGCAAAGGCCGCACATTTCTATGTCGACCCGGTGCCCTTCTCCGACCTGGTCACCAGCGACGTGGTCGCACCGGACCAGGCCGTGCACGGCGCCACCATCGACGTGCGCTACAAGGTCAGCAACCTGGGCAGCGCCGCCACACGAGGCGTGAGCGCCGACGTCAACAGCTGGACCGACACCGTGTGGCTGGCCAAGGACCCGCGCCGTCCCGGTGCCTACAAGGGCGACGTGCTGCTCGGCTCGATCAAGCACACCGGCAACCTCGCGATCGGCGAGGATTACCTGGGCGACCTGCAAGTCACCATTCCCGATGGCACCCTGAGTGGGCAGTACTACGTCACCGTCTGGTCCGACGCCTACGACACCATCCTGGAAGACACGCTCGCATCCAACATCAACCCGGACGATCCCAGCCAGGTCGACAACGACAACTACAAGGCCCGTGCCATCAGCGTGCTCGGCATCACCCCGCCGGACCTGGTGGTGACCGAGGTGAACGCCCCGACGAGCATCGACGCCGGCACCAACCTCAGCTTCAGTTATACCGTGCAGAACCAGGGCGACCTGTTCGACGCCGGCTGGACCGATACGGTCTACCTGGCCGACAACGCCGACCTCAGCAAGGCCACGCACATCTGGACACTCGGCAGCTACACGCAGAAGCGCGCGCTCAACAACGGCGAAAAGTACACCGTCAACCAGACGGTGCAGTTGGCGCCATCCATCGCCGGCACCTACATCATCGTCAAGACCGATGCGCTCCAGCAGGTGCGCGAGGTCAGCAACGCCAACAATGCAACGGCAGCCGCCTCGGTCGTCGCGCCGCATCCGGCAGACCTGCAAGTCACCACCGTGCAGTGCCAACCGCAGAACTACTCCGGCGAACTGACTCCGATCAGCTGGACCGTCACCAACCATGGTGACGCCGTGTGGCCGTCGACCGCACGCTGGCAGGATTCGGTGTACATCAGCACCGACCCGACCTTCATTCCCAGCCGCGCGACCCTGCTGGGTCTGTTCGAGCATGACAACAGCAACGGGCTGGCCGCGGGTTCCAGCTACACGACCACAGCCAACGTGCGCCTGCCGGCCGGCACGGATGGGCGTTACTACATCTACGTCATCACGGACAGCGAGCGGCACTATCCGGATACCTACCGCAAGCCCGCCGACGAAATCACCACTGGCGGCTTCAACAGCAACGCGCTTTCGTTCTACCGCACGTCGGTCTACGAAGGTGCGCGCAACGACAACAACGTCGGGGGCAGCCCACTCGACATCACCTACCGCGAAGCGGACCTGCAGGTCGGTTCGGTCACCATCGACAACGACGCGCCGAAATCCGGCGACCTGGTCACCGTCACCTGGACGGTGACCAATCAGGGCACGCGTGCGACACGCACCAACGCGTGGTACGACGGCGTCTATCTCTCCAACGACGACTCGCTCGACAGCAGCGATTTCGCGCTGATCGAGGGCGGATACAACAATCCCGGCTGCGTGCAACGGATCTCCCTCTCAGATGCGGATGGCGAGCCACGCTTCCTGCTGCCTGGCGAGTCGTATACGCAATCGGCCACCTTCCACCTGCCGCAATCGATCAGCGGCGACTTCCACATCATCGTCAAGGCCGATACCTCGACTGTCGCCGACAACGACGAACCGAGCACCATCCGTTCCGACCTGCGCGGAGTCAGCGGCAGCGGCCCAGGCGCCGTGCTGGAGTTCCGTGACGAGGGCAACAACGTTGCCTCGCTCGCGCTGCCGATCACGCTGGCCACGCCACCGGATCTGCAGGTGGCCCAAGTCACCGCACCGGTGTCGGTGATTGCCGGCCAGAAGTTCGGCGTCGACTACAGCGTGGTCAACGCCGGCGGCACCACGCCCAGCGGCCAGACCGGCTGGAACGACCTGATCTATCTCTCCCGCGACCGTTTCCTGGACGTCAACCAGGACCGTTACCTGGGTTACCTGTCGCACAGCGGCGGTCTCGCCGCCGGCGGCACCTATGACGGCCACTTCGAGATCACCGCACCCGGCGACCTCGAGGGTCCCTACTACGTCTTCGTGGTCACCGACCCGGCACGTGCCTTCGGCAGCGGCGCCTACGGCAAGGTCCGCGAGTTCGGCTACGACCAGAACAACGCCACGGCCGCGGCCCAGCCGATGCTGGTGGAAACGCCGCCGCCGGCCGACCTCAAGGTCGTCGATGTCAGCCTTCCTGCGCAGGCCACGGTGGGAACGCCGGTCACTGTCACCTATTCGGTCACCAACGATTCGAGCAATACCGCCCACGGTCATTGGACCGACGCGATCTACCTGTCGCAGGACAACGGCTGGGACATCGGCGACATCCTGCTCGGCAAGGTCAGCCACTCCGGCGATGTTGCCGGTGGTGCCAGCTACACCGGCACGCTCACGGCAAATCTGCCGCCACTGAAAGACGGTAGCTGGCGCATCGTGGTGCGTCCGGACTTGTACAACGAGGTCTACGAAGGCGACATCAGCTACGGTCCGACCGGACTGGTCATGGCCCCGGGCGAGGCGAACAACCTCACCGCTTCGGCGTCGAGCATCCAGACCCAGGTGCCGCAGATCGCGGTGGCCAGCCCCACCGCAATCACGCTGTCGGACGGCCATACCCTGCTCTACAAGGTCAGCGTGGCGGCCGGGCAGACCCTGCGCGTCTTGCTCGATTCGACCGCGACCAGCGGCGACAACGAGCTGTTCGTGCGCTATGGAGACATCCCCACCGGCTTCGCCTACGACGCGGCCTACACCGACGCGGCCTCGGCCGACCAGCAGGCGCTGATCCCCAGCACCCAGGCCGGCGACTACTACATCCTGGTGCGCTCGCGCAGCGGCAACGCCGTGCCGGCCATCTTGCGCGCCGATCTGCTGCCGCTGTCGATCACCAAGGTCACGCCCGACAACGGCGGCGTCAGCGACGATGACCACCGCTGGGTCACGCTGGACATCTACGGCTCCAGCTTCCAGGCCGGCGCGATCGTCAAGCTCACTCGCCCGGGCGTGTATCAAGCCGAACCGGATCGCTGGCAGGTACTCGATGCCACGCACATCCGCGCCGTGTTCGACACCCGCACCTTCCCGCTCGGCCTGTACGACGTCACCGTCATCAATCCCGACGGCCACAGCATCACCGAAGCCGACCGCTACCTGGTCCAGCGCGGCATCGAGGACGACGTCACCATCGGCATCGGCGGCCCGCGCAATCTCGAACCGGGCGACGCCGCGACGTACACCGTGTCGCTGCAGAGCCTCACCAACGTCGACACGCCGTACGTGCGCTTCGATGTCGGTGCGGTCGAGATGGGCTACAACCATTACCTGCTCGACGGACTGGAGTTGCCCTACGCCCTGTTCGGTTCCAACGTGGGCGGCTCGCCATTCGGCAATACCGCCAATGCACCGGCCAACACGCAGAGCTACGGCCAGACGCCGGGCAGCCAGCCGCGCAGCGACATCCCGTGGGCCTCGCTGGACGGCACCGAAAACACCAACGGGTACAACCTGGCGCCGGGCTATGCGTTCGACGTGGCCGCGCACGGCTTCGTCGGCATGAACTTCCGGCTGCAAACCTATCCGGGCCTGACCGCGTGGATCAACGGCGATTTCAATACCCTGCGCGATGCGCTGTATGCCACGCACCCGGACTGGAAGGCACAAGGGATCCTCGATGCCGGCGTGAGCGGGCTGGACAACATCCAGCAAGGACTTGCCGCACGCTTCCTGAATCCGGACGATCGCGCGCTCGAAAAAATAGAAGCGTTGTCCGAGTCGTTCGAAATGAACGTGGTGGCTTCCGCCACTGCGCTGACCCGTGACGAGTTCGTCGCGGAGCAGACCCAATACGCCTTGCGCCTGCGCAACGCCGTACTCGCCGATGCGAGCGCGCCCAGCAATCTGTCGGTATTGGCGGCCGACGCCACGCAATGGGTCAACGGCTGGCTGGCCTCGCTGGAGGCCTGCGGCATGCTGCGCCCGGCCGACCAGGCACCGCCGATCTCGACCAACCCGCAGGTGGTCAGCCTCAATGCCACGCTCGCCGCCGGCATCCTGATGTCCAAGGGCGGCGACAGCTATCGCACCCAGGCCGACATCCTTGGCTTCTTCGCCAAGGTGCAGCAATGGTATGGGGATACCGCGCAGTACGCCGGTGACCCGAACGCGGCAACCGGCACCATCGATCACTACGAGGAACGCCAGGACGACGAGGGCGACATCGTCGAGTCGCCGGTGCCGGTCCTGGCCGACCCGGCCGACTACGATCAACACGCCGGCCGCACGCTGCAGTTCGAGAACTTCCGCATCTTCGTCGGCGGCCAGGCCGAGCTCGAATACCTGCGCGCCCAGGGCCTGCTCGACCAGAACTTCAACCCGCTGCCCGCCAAGGGCCTGAACCTCGCCCAGTACCTGCAACTGATCGCGCGTCAGAGCAACGTCGGCGACACCGCGATCAGCGTGCAGGGCCCGCAGGGTCAGGCCATGGCCACCGATGGCAGCGTGTACGTGCCAGCCGCCATGCCACTGCCCTACAGCTTCGCCTTCAGCAACCCGGGCACGCAAGGCGTGGGCCAGATCCGCATCGTCTCGCAGCTCGACACCAGCCTCGATCCGCGTTCGCTGCGCCTGGGCGACCTGAAGATCGGCGACATCAACATCCACGTGCCGGCCGATCGCGCCAACTTCCAGGGCGACTTCGACTTCACCGGCAGCAAGGGCTTCATCCTGCGCGTAAGCGCGGGCATCGATGTCGAATCGCACACGGCCACCTGGCTGCTGCAGGCCATCGACCCGGCCACCGGCGAGGTGATGACGGATCCCACTCGCGGCCTGCTCGTTCCGACCACCGGCTCGCAGCCGGCCGGCGGTTTCGTGAGCTACACCGTGGCAGCCGCTGCCGGCGCCGCCTCGGGTGTGCATATCGCGACCGCTGCGCGGATCTTCTTCGACGACGCACCGCCGATCGACAGCGCCACAGTCACCACCACGCTCGACGCGACCGCGCCGACCACCAAGGTCGAAGTGACTTCCACAGGCACCGATGCCCAGGGCGCACCGACCTTCGACGTCAAGTGGACCGCAACCGACGATGCCAGCGGCATCCGCTTCGTCACCGTCTACGTCGCCACCGACGGCGGCGACTTCAAGATCTGGCAGCGCCAGGTCGGCCCGGACCAGACCCAGGCCACGTTCACCGGCGAGACGGGCCACCACTACGAGTTCCTCGCCGCGGCCACCGACAACGCCGGCAACCGCGAAGCGGCCATGGTCACCAATGCCGTGCTGCCCGACGACGGCAGCCGCCAGCAGGTGCTCGACGGCCTCGGCGTCACCCCCGGTGTCGACCAGACCGCCCAGGTGCCTCAAGCACCGGCGGATCGCAGCTACGCCGACAACGCGCTGTTCCAGCAGGCCACCCAGTTGCTGCCGGGCCAGGTTGCCAGCGTCGGTGCGGGCGACCTGCGCAACGTGCTGGCGCCATTCGCCGCACGCGGCTTCGCCGACGGCTTCGCCACCGGTGCGGCCGACATCGGCGCGATGGCGATGGTGCAATTGGCCGACGGATCGGTGCTGGTCAGTGCCGGCGCGGAGCGCAATGAGGTGTTCCGCTACGACGTACACGGCGGCCACAGCACCACGCCGCTGTTCACGCTCGATGCGCCCGTACTCGACATGGCCGTCGACGCGCTCGGCCAGCTGTGGGTGATGACCGGCAACGAGCTGCTGCAGGTCGATCCCGGCAGCGGCGCGATCCTGCGCCGCCTGCACGGTCCGGGCGACCAGCCGCTGACGCACGCGCTGGCGATCCAGCCCGGCACCGGCGACATCTACGTCTCCGCCGGCGACGGCATCGACGTGTTCCATCCGGATCAGACCGATCCCAGTCTGGCCTGGCAGCACTTCAGCAACACCCGCGTGGGCGACCTGGCCTTCGGTCCGGACGGCCGCATGTGGGGCGTGCGCTGGACCGGCAGCGACATTACCGCTGCCGATCCGAACGGCAGCACCGACATCGTCAGCTTCCCGATGAGCGGTGCCACGCTGGGTCGTGCGGAGCTCGAATACCGCCTGGCCGGCGTGATCGACTCGATCGCGTTCGGTCAGCCGGGCAGCCTGCTGGACGGCCTGCTGTTCGCCTCCGGCGGCTTGAACCAGCACGTGCAGGTGGACGGCGTCGCCGACACCACGCATGGCTCGTCCGTGTGGATGATCGCGCTCGACTCGCGCCGCGTACTGCAGGTCGCCGGTGGCGGCACGCAGGGCGAGGCGCTGCTCACCACGGCCGACGGCCGCATTCTGGTGGCGCAGACCAATCACGTCGACGAGATCGCGCCCGCGCAGGCGCCCAAGGTCATTGCCACCAGCGTGCCGGATGGCGCCCTGGTGCCACTGCCGCTGGGCCAGATCGCCGTGCAGTTCGACCAGGACATGTGGCTGGGCACCGATCCGCAGGATGCGTCCAGCATCTACGACGTCGCCAACTTCAGCCTGCTGCCCGACGGCGTCGACGCCGCAGCCATCAACCCGGCCAGCGTGCGCTGGGATGCCGCCACGCACACCGCCTACCTCGACGTCAGCGGTCTGCCGGCCGGCCACTACCAGCTCACCATCAGCGGCAGCCTGCGCAGCAGCATGCAGTTGGAAATCGGGCAGGACACCATCACCAGTTTCACCGCGCTGCTCAACATGAGCTCGCAGGTGCACCTGAGCTTCAGCCACACCCGCTCCAACCAGGCCACCGGTGAAGTCAGCTACGACGTCAGCCTCACCAACGTCGGCACCGACGACCTCAACGGCCCGCTGATGCTGCTGCTCGATCCGGGCAGCTACTTCGGCGACAGCATCACCGGCGCCACCCAGGGCAACGGCGACCAGGCCGACCTGTGGGTGCTCGACCTCACCAGCGCATTGCAGGCTCTCGGCGGCAAACTCGCCGCCGGTGCCACGCTGGCCGACCAGACCGTCACCGTCATCCCGGCCAGTGCTTTTGGTGGCCCCGGCGGCCTGCCGGAACTGGCCAAGTTCAACCTCGGCCACGGCGTCTACGCCGTGCCGCAGGCCAACCTGCCGCCGAGCCTGGGGCTGGTGCTGGCCCCTGCCACTGACGGAACCGACGGCGGCGATGCGACCGCTCCGGTCATCGACTACTCGGCCGACACCTTCCCGGCCACCGCCACGGTCGGCCAGCCTTGGACGGCGCAGGTCGACGCGCTCGATCCCGACGGCACCGTGTTCCACTGGCAGCTCGTGCAGGCGCCCGCCGGTGTCACGCTGACGCCAGCCGACGGCACCACCGTCGACGCAGACGGCTACTACCACGCCACAGCTACGCTCAGCTGGACGCCCGGAGCCAACGCACCAGCCGACAGCGTGATCGTGCTGCGCGTGCAGGACAGCCGCGGCGGCGTGGCCTTGCGCACGTTCCACCTGCCCGTCGTCAACGGCAACCACGCGCCGACGCTGTCGCCGATCGGCACGATCACGCTCAGCGAAGGGCAGGCGCTCTCGCTGCCACTGGCTGCATCCGACGCCGACGGCGACCTGCTGACCCTGAGCATCGCCAACCTGCCGCCGGGCGCCAGCTTCGACGCCCGTACGGGCCTGCTGTCCTGGACCCCCGGCTACGATCAGGCAGGCACCTTCCGCAATGTCACCATCACCGTAAGCGACGGCAAGACCACCACCCGCCAGCAGTTCGACATCGTCGTCCAGCAAACGCAACCGGCGCCGGTGCTGGCGCCGGTCGCGGCACAGACCCTGCGCGAAGGCGACGCCTTCGGCCTGCAGCTCAACGGTCGGTTGCCCGGCGGCGCCACCTTCGCCGACGGCACCACCGTGAGCCTGAGCTACAACGCCCCGCTCTTGCCGGGCGGCATGACGCTCAACAGCGACACCGGCTGGCTCGCCTGGACGCCGGGCTACGACCAGCACGGCAGCTTCAACGTGGCGGTTACGCTCACCGCGACCTACACCCTGCCTGACGGAAGCACCGTCACTCGCAGCGCCAAGCAAACGCTCGCCCTCAACGTGCTCAACGCCAACGGCGCGCCGGTGTTCGACGCCAATGTCGGCGACAGTTGGAACCTCCTCGAAGGCCAGCCACTGAGCATCAGCGTGTTCGCCTTCGACCCCGACAATCCCGGTTTTGCACCCAAGATCCGTCTGGCGCCCGGTGGCCAGGCGGTGCAGCAGGACTCGGATGCGCCCGCCACGGTCAGCTACCAGGTGCTTGGCCTGCCCGAAGGCGCCACGTTCGATTCGGACACCCTGGAAATCCTCTGGACCCCGGGCTACGCCCAAGCAGGCACCTACCACGTCACCGTGATCGCCACCGACGATGGCGACGGCACCGGCACGCCGGCGATCAGCCAGGTGACGATCCCCATCGTGGTCGCCGACACCAACCGCGCCCCGGTCATCGCGCCGATCGGCAACGCCTTCGTCGACAAGGGCGCCTCGCTCGACATCCCGGTCGACATCGCCGACGTTGACGGCAACCCGATCCAGCTCACCTTCGACGGGCTGCCGCCGTTCGCCACCTACACCCAAAATCCGTCCAGCGGCGATGGCCACCTCACCGGCACGATCCATTTCGCGCCGGGCGACAACGACCGCGGCGACTACACCATCACCGTGGCCGCCCGCGACGACGGCAATGGCGACCCGGCCCGCGTACTGGCCAACGCGGTCAGCTTCGTGATCACCGCGCGCAGCACCAGCGAGCCGCCAGTGTTCACCCTGCCCACGCAGATCGTGGCCATCGCCGGCCAGCCGATCAGCCTGCCGATCACGGTCAGCGACGCCGACCAGGATGCGCTCGCCTTCAGCGCCACCGGGCTGCCACTCGGCGCGCAGATCACGCCGCAGACCCAGTACGGACAGGCGATCCTCACCTGGACGCCGAGCGCCGACGACATCGGCGGTCACGACATCGTGTTCACCGTCACCGACAGCGGCCTGCCGCCGCAGGATGCCGGCTACACCAACCCGGCCAACCCGGTGCCGAACGTGACGACGCACACCGTGCGCATCGTGGTGCGCGCGGCCGACGTGCCGCCGCAGTTGCTCGGCCTGCAACTCAACGGCCAGGCCGTGGCCGACAGCACCGACCCGACCGTGCCGGTGCAACTGACCGCTACCGAGG